>CEQE01028617.1_pt1 | contig 86267 bp, 77 predicted proteins | sample 356201 | NCBI WGS metagenome assembly CEQE01 (sample SAMEA2619970, study PRJEB7988) | marine metagenome | biome: marine biome (ENVO:00000447); feature: mesopelagic zone (ENVO:00000213) & marine oxygen minimum zone (ENVO:01000065); material: "saline water (ENVO:00002010), including plankton...
GCGTAGGTATCAGTCAGAATACCATCACCGCAGCGTTTCAGTCGATCGTCGCGGCGATCAATCGTAAGTGGAAGTGATGTGAAGGAGCGCTTCGAGGCTGGTCGGCCTTCGCGGCGATAAACCGTAAGTGGAAGTGATGTGAAACAGCTGCCAGCTCCTAGCTTCTAGGAGCTGGTGGCTCTATGCGGGATATCTTGGCAGTTCGGATCATGTTGTCATTCAACTGCACGATCTCGATGTGGTAACCGGCCAGGCTGACGCCGACGTTTGCTTCCGGAATGGTCTCCAGGTAGTCGGTGATCAAACCGTTGATGGTCTTTGATCCACTTGTGGGAAGATTAAACCCCAGGGTTCTGTTAATGGCCCTTATGTTTGCGGTGCCATCGATGAGATAGGAGCCGTCTTCCTGTGGGTTGATATCAATGCTTGTGTCTGCCAGGTCGGTAGTGAATTCGCCGACGATCTCCTCGAGAATGTCCTCGAGGGTGACGATCCCCTGTATGTCACCGTATTCGTCCACCACCATGCCGATGCGCTGTTTTTCTTGCTGAAAGTTAAACAGTTGGGTATGCAATGGCGTGTTTTCCGGAACGAAATAGGCATCCTGGGTCTCCTGCATCAACGACTCCTTTGTGACCTCGCCCATCGTCAGGAAGTGAGTTGCGTTTCTCAGGTGCAAAATCCCGTAAATCTCGTCAATGTCCGTCTTGAAAACCGGCAACCTGGTGTGCTGACTGGAACGGAGTAGGTTGATGATATCCTTTATATCGTCGTCGACGTCTATCCCAACAATTTCACTTCGTGGGATCATGATATCGTCAACAGTCACTTTTTCCAGATCCAGAATGCTCAACAACATATTCTGAGGACGCTGCCCGATCTTTGATCTCTCATAGACAACGGTTCGGAGTTCATCTGTGCTAAGGTGATCTGGAACAGACATCGCTGATTTCACTCCGACCAACTGCAGAAATCCGTTAGTTATGAAGTTAACCAACCATACTATGGGGTAAAGCAGCCACAGGAGGAATTGTAGAATATAGGCGGATGGTAGCGCTACCTTTTCAGGGTAGGCAGCGGAAATCGTTTTGGGTGCAACTTCTGCAAAGATCAAGAAAACGATTGTGCAGACAATCGGCGCGACGGCAATTCCACTTTCCCCAAAGATCTCGAGTGCGATCAATGTCGCTATCGAGGCCGCCGAGAAATTGACGAAGTTGTTACCGATCAGAATGACCCCAAGCAGGCGGTCTGGTCGTTCCAGTAGTTTGCTGGCGCGAACGGCGCCACCGTGTTTTTTGATAACCAGATGGCGTAACCGGTATCGATTCAGTGCCATCATGGCTGTTTCTGAACCGGAGAAATAGGCTGATAGAATGATCAGAATTATGATGGCGCTGAACTGAGCGCCTATGTATGAATCGTCCAAAAAGGAGTCGACCTCATGCCACTCACGGAATGGCTGTTGTAAGGCTAATCGGGTGAAGTGTCAAGCTGGGAGCGGAAGTTTTTCTCGATGATGACATCGAAGTGCTTACGTAACTTTGGCTTGTTCGCTCAGTTGTGATTACATCCGCTGCAGAATGATTTCTGCTACCAGCTTGCTGCCGAAGTATCCCAACGCCAGCAATCCGAACCCACTCAGGGTCCAACTGATTGCAGTTTGGCCACGCCAGCCCCTTTGATAACGCCCCCACAGAAGGATTACGAACACGACCCAGGAAGCGAGGGTTATCAGCGTATGATGAACGATGTGCTGAGCGAACATGTCTTCCAGGAATAGGAAACCCGTGAAGATAGACAGGGTCAAGACGATCAGTCCAACCGACAGCAGTTCGAACAGCAGGGACTCCATCGTTTGCAGGGGAGGCAGCGCTTTCAACAGCGAGAAACTGCGCTTCTGCTTGAGCTGTCTGTTTTCAAATGCCAGTAGCAGTGCCTGGAACGCAGCAATTGTCAGCACGCTGTAGGCGATGACTGACAGCAGGATGTGGCCGATGATTCCCTTTTCCAGGTCTGATCTCGGCGTGTAGGAGGTCCCCACGAGCAACGACAGCCAGATTGCGACGACCGCCGGTGGGAACAGCACGATGAAGAGATTGTCCACCGGTTTCCCCAGACTGCTGAGCAAAATCGTGGTGGCAATCACACAACAGATGAGCGACGCCATGGCGAAGAAACTCATGTTGATGCCGGCTGCCGTGAAGATTTCACCATACACACTGATTCCGTGGAACAGGATAGCGGCGAAACCGGAAGTCAGCACCCAGATGCGTTTGCTGGGGATTTCCCTTTTCAGGCCTACGCCCTGGAGGGTGGACCCGGTGATGTAGAACAGCGTAGCTAGAACGCCTAGAACGATCGCATTCATTATGAGCAGGTTCCTGCACGGTGCCATCTATTGCAGGTCCATTGTGTCACAGCAGTTGGGCTTTGCATAATGGGAAAATAAACAATCCGGATTGGATTATTTGCTGGGTTATAATACTTGTAGAATCGTCATTGAACGGGCACATAGAAGCAACATGTTTGAATCTCTAACCGAACGTTTAAGCCACACGCTTGCCAGTGTCACCGGTCGCGCCAAGTTAACCGATGAGAATATACAAAGTACGCTGACAGAAATCCGCACAGCGCTGCTTGAAGCTGATGTAGCCCTTGCAGTGGTAACGGAGTTTGTAGAGAAGGTCCGCGTGCGCGCCATAGGTCAGGAGGTGTCGAGGAGCCTGAGCCCCGGGCAGGTATTCACCAAGATTGTCAGCGATGAATTAATCACCGTGATGGGCAGTGAATCCGCCTCCCTCGATCTGTCGGTACAACCCCCGGCCGTCATTCTGCTTGCCGGCCTACAGGGGTCGGGGAAGACAACCACTGCAGCGAAGCTGGCGTTGTGGCTAAGACAGCGCGAAAAGAAATCCGTGATGATGGTGAGCGCCGATGTGTACAGGCCGGCAGCGATTGAGCAGTTGGCAACGCTCGCGACGGAAGCAGAGGTCGATTTCCATGACAGTTCCCCGGATCAGAAGCCTGTGGATATCGTGTCTGCAGCGCTCGCCAGTGCGAAGAGAAAATTCACCGACGTGCTCATCGTCGACACCGCCGGCCGCCTTCACATCGACGAGCAGATGATGAACGAGATTCGGGATCTGCATGCGATCCTAACGCCGGTGGAGACTCTGTTTATCGTCGACTCGATGACAGGTCAGGATGCTGCCGCAACCGCTCGATCCTTCGACGAAGCGGTCCCTTTGACCGGGGTGATTCTGACCAAGGCTGACGGTGATGCCAGAGGTGGCGCCGCTCTGTCGGTCAGATCGGTCACCGGCAAACCGATCAAGTTCATGGCAGTGGGTGAAAAGATCGATGCACTCGAAGGGTTCTTTCCGGATCGAGTCGCTTCCCGGATCCTCGGCATGGGGGACGTTCTCTCTCTGATCGAGGAAGCGGAACAGAAGATCGACAAGAAAAAGGCCGGCAAACTTGCCAGGAAGCTAAGCAAGAGGAAGAAGTTCGATCTGAACGACTTCAGGGACCAGATCCAGCAGATGAACAACCTGGGTGGCGTTACGAATTTGCTCGACAAGATGCCCGGCATGGGAAACCTGGCAAACGCGGCTCAGGACAAGGTAAATGATGGGATGTTTGTGCAGATGGAAGCTATCATTAACTCCATGACGCCTAAAGAGCGGCGCTATCCCGACAACATCAACGGCTCGCGCAAGCGGAGGATTTCGGTCGGTTCAGGTACCCAGATTCAGGATGTAAACCGCCTGCTGAAGCAACACAAGCAGATGCAGAAGATGATGCTCAAGCTGACCAGAAAGGGCGGCATGGCCAACATGATGAGAGGGATGCAGGGCGCCCTCCCGCCGGGTCGTGGTGGGTTTCCACGGATGTAAGGTGGGTTTCCGCTCGTCTAAGGTGGGTCTCCGCTTATGTAAGGTGGCTTTCCATGTGTGTAGGTGTCCTAGTATGTAGAGAGGGGCATGGGTGGTCGCCATAAGGCGCATGCGTGAAGCGGGCGTGCATGAGAGCAGCTTGGGACGTCGTCAGGGTCAAGAATCCATTTTGTTTCAAGAACTTGGCAGCCGCCGAAAAGGTATTATTATGCATCCGATTACCGTACAATACGGGCCCTTTTGACAGTGCAAGAATGAAAAGGAAGCAGAGATAGATGGTCGTAATTCGTTTAGCCCGCGCCGGCGGCAAAAAAAGGCCCTTTTACCACGTCACGATTGCAGACAAGCGCAATGCACGGGATGGTCGATTTATAGAGCGCGTGGGTTTTTTCAATCCCGGTGCGCGGGGTGGTGAAGAACGGCTTAGGATCGATTTACCCAGATGTGAGTATTGGGTCAGTCAGGGTGCCCAACCTTCTCCTCGCGTAGCGAAGCTGATCAAGGAGTGGCGCAAGAACGCACAGCAGACGGAAGAGGCCGCTTAGCCCCAGATCAGAAACCCGATGGACGTCGATGGTTCCGATACTGTAATTCTGGGACGTGTATTATCCGTTTATGGTGTTAAGGGTTGGTTGAGGATTTACTCCTATACCGATCCAATCGAGAGCATTCTGTCGTACCGACCCTGGATGCTGAGGATCAGAAACGGCTGGAAGGAAATGCCGGTCGCGCAGGGCAGGAAACTGGCTAAAGCGATCATAGCTCGCCTCGATGGCTGCGATTCCAGAGACCAAGCGATGGTATACCGAGGAGCTGAGATTGCCATCAGCTCCTCGCAGTTGGCTGAATTGAAGGAAGGAGACTATTACTGGCAGCAACTGGAAGGACTGTCGGTCATCGATAGCGAGGGCAATCGGTTAGGGCGGGTCGATCACCTTATTGAGACTGGCGCGAACGATGTCTTGGTCGTGCAGGGAGATGCAAGCAGTATCGATGGGCGTGAGCGTCTTATCCCGTTCATCAAAGGCAGGGTGATCACGGACGTCGATCTGGCAGCGGGCAACATAGCAGTGGATTGGGATGCTGAATTCTAGTTGTGTGAGACGATGGACGATGTCGGATTATGCGGGACGAAACTCAGGCTATGTGGGTTGGAATAGTATCGATTTTTCCGGAGATGTTTCAGGCTGTTTCCGCATACGGCATTACGCGCAGAGCTATTGAATCGGAATTATTGACGCTGGAGTTTTGGAACCCGAGGGACTACGCGCAGGACAAGCACAAGACCGTCGATGATCGACCCTATGGTGGTGGTCCGGGCATGTTGATGAAAGTCCAGCCGCTGCGGGACGCGATCCAGGAGGCAAGAAAAGCTGCTGGAACGAATGCGAAAGTGATCTGTCTCTCGCCACAAGGTAGGAAGATCGATCAGGGCCTCTTGCTGGAGCTGTTGGCGAGGGAGAAGATCATACTCGTTGCTGGCCGTTACGAGGGAATTGACGAGAGAGTTCTGCAAACCGAGATAGATGAAGAGTGTTCCATAGGTGATTACGTAGTAACGGGTGGTGAGCTGCCTGCCATGGTTCTGATAGATGCCATGGTTCGCTTCATACCCGGTGTGTTGGGACATGCAGACTCAGCACAACTGGATTCATTTTGGAATGGATTATTGGACTATCCTCAGTATACGCGACCGGAACAGATAGCAGGTCTGACCGTACCGCAAGTGTTGCTGAGTGGTAATCACCAGGCGATCAGTCAGTGGCGCTTGAAGCAATCGATAGGGAGAACCTGGCAGCGTCGCCCTGAATTGATAGAGCAGCTACAATTGGACAACGAACAGCGTCAGCTACTGGAGGAGTTCATTCGGGAAGTAGGGGCGTCGAGCAAAGGTAACGGTAATGAGTAAGAACATCATAGAGCAGGTTGAAGCGGACCAGGTGAGACAGGACATTCCTGACTTTAGGGCCGGTGATACCGTCTTAGTCCAAGTCAAGGTACGGGAGGGAAGCCGGGAGCGATTGCAGGCCTTCGAGGGCGTCGTGATCGGTAAGAAAAACAGGGGCCTGAATTCAGCCTTTACCGTTCGAAAGATCTCTCACGGTGTCGGTGTGGAAAGGTCCTTCCAGATCCACAGCCCGATTATCAGTGGGATCGAAGTGAAGCGACGCGGTGCCGTGAGGAAGGCCAAACTGTATTATCTGCGAGAGAGAAGTGGTCGTGCGGCCCGTATCAAGGAGAAACTCGCAAAGCACACCTAACTGGGGCGCAGCGAAACCAGCTCCCCATCCTACCGCCACAACAAGCAGCCGGTCTGTTGCCTCTACAGCACTACCTTTAGTCGGTGTGTGGGCATCGCTTTCCGGTCACCCATGCTGAAGTTCATTCTCAATCCCATCGTTAAGTTATTGATTTATATTGATATATTCTTCAATACTTAGTACTGTATGGCGAAGAATCCGATACCGTGAGCGACTATGGGATCTAGCGACGATTCCGATCAGGCTGTGATTGCCGGATATCTTGACAGTCTCTGGATGGAAAAGGGGCTCAGCGACAATACCCTCAGCTCCTACCGAAGAGATCTGGATATCTTTGCGCGCTGGCTGGTGCCAAAGAACACGGTACTGCTGGATGTATCCAGGCAGGACATCTTACTGTACCTGTCACATCGGTTGGGCCTGGGGATAAAAGCCAGGTCCACTGCCAGGCTACTGGCCACCTTGCGGGGACTCTACCGCTATCTGCTGAGAGAAAATCGGATCGACGAGGACCCGACGCTGCGAGTCGAGAACCCAAAGTTGGGTCGATCTCTGCCCCAAGCGCTGACGGAGCAGGATGTTGAGAAGTTGCTGCAGGCGCCGGATGTCAGTACGGCCATCGGGTGCCGGGACAGAACCATGCTGGAACTGCTGTATGCCTGTGGTTTACGGGTAAGTGAACTCGTCACGCTCAACGTGTCCAATGTGAATCTTCGCCAGGGGGTGATCCGCATCATCGGCAAAGGAAACAAGGAGCGATTGGTCCCCATGGGTGAGGAAGCAATGGGTTGGATCTCCCGCTTTGTAAGCGAAGCAAGAGGCGATCTGTTGAAAAAAAGCCTGGCAGCGGAGGCACTGTTTCCCAGCAACCGAGGCGGGAAGATGACTCGGCAGGCATTCTGGTATCGTATCAAGGAGCACGCCCGCAAGGCGGAGATCGATAGAGAGATCTCGCCCCACACCCTGAGGCATGCATTCGCGACGCATTTGCTCAATCATGGGGCTGACTTGAGGGTCGTGCAGTTGCTGTTGGGTCACAGTGATCTGTCCACCACCCAGATCTACACTCATATCGCGGATCTTCGCATGAAAGAGCTACACAAAACTCACCACCCGCGGGGTTAGTGGGGCACGCCTAGTGGGGCACGCCTAGTGGGGGGCGCCTAGCTGGGCACGCCTAGCCGGGGGCGCTGCTATTCGGCAGCTTATCCGGACCACTCAGGCGATTATCCGAGCTCGATGTGGCAAATAGGGTGTAAGCTGAAGGGCCAGCACCAGCAGGTTAGTTGTCCTGATGGGTGCAGTCCGCCCAGGGTGAGGTCACCAACGTTGAGTACCCGCGCTGAGTTGATCGGGTCTATTATTAATTGAAACTGTGGTGGCGTTGGTGCAAAGTGCAGCTTGGATTGACGTGTTCAGTACGTAAATAGAGTGTGCTGTACGTAATATTTGGCCGAGGGAAATATGGGCAAGATAGCATTATTCGTGTTGTTGGCAGCCGGTTTGAACACCGCTTTCGGTGAAGCGCTGTCTCTAGAGGAGGTGCGCCAGAAGCTCTTGAGCAGCAAACCGGATCTTCCGATTCTGAAAATCAGCAACAGTCCACTGAAGGGGTTCTACCAGGTCAGTCTGCCCGGTGGGAGTATTCTGTATGTTTCGGAGGACGCTGGTCACTTCATTGCCGGCGATCTTTACAAGGTCAACAGCAACGGTCTGCTCAACCTGACTGAAAATGAAAGGAGCGTTAGCCGCAGAGAGTTGATCGCCTCGATCGACTCCAGTGAGATGCTTAGCTTTGCACCGGCAGAAACAAAAGCATCCGTCGTTGTATTCACCGACGTCGACTGCAGCTATTGCAGAAAGCTGCACAGGGAAGTCCCTGAACTCAATCGCCTTGGTATTGCGATCCGTTATCTGGCCTATCCCAGAGCCGGTATCAACTCAGCATCCTACAACAAGATCGTTTCGGCCTGGTGCGCCGATAATCCTCAAGTCGCCCTTACGAAGGCCAAGATGGGCCAAGAGATCCCTGCCAAGACCTGTGACAATCCCGTGGCAAAACACTACCAGTTAGGTAATGAGATCGGGGTAACGGGAACGCCCGCGCTTTTGCTGGAAGATGGTCGTCTGCTTCCAGGGTATCAGCCCGCAGCGGATCTGGCAGAGCTGTTGAATATGTAGAGGTTTCCCCTAGCCAAAAAAAGGGCCCTCGTTGCGACGGCCCTTTTTTTTGGTAAGGTAGCAGGATAGCGAATGCCGGGTGTACGGAAATGGATGAATTCCCACGAATTAAGCGATTGCCCCCCTATATCTTCAGCATCACCGATGAACTGAAACAGAAAGCCAGAGCAAAGGGTGAGGACATCATCGATTTCGGCATGGGTAATCCCGATCAGCCGACGCCTGACCATATCGTGGATAAACTCGTGGAGACGGTGCAGCGCGGCGACACACACCGGTATTCCCAGTCAAAGGGAATTCCCCGTTTGCGCAAAGCCATCTGTGATTGGTATCAGCGACGCTATGGCGTATCGCTGAACCCGCAGACAGAAGCGATCGTCACCATGGGTTCAAAGGAGGGCATCGCCCACCTCGCCATGGCAGTTCTAGGCCCGGGGGATGGCGTGCTGGTGCCCAATCCATCCTACCCCGTGCACACCTATGGATTCGTAATTGCCGATGCCGATGTGCGGCACGTTCCCTTAACTCCGGACGTGGATTTTTTCTATGAACTGGAACAAGCGATCAGAAACAGTTGGCCAAAACCGAAAGTTCTGATCATAAACTTCCCGGGAAATCCCACGACTCAATGTGTCGATCTGGATTTCTTTCAGCGAGTAATCGATATCGCCAAGGAGAACAATGTCTGGGTAATACAGGATCTGGCCTATGCAGATCTGGTCTTTGACGGTTACCAGGCACCTTCGATTTTACAGATCGACGGTGCCAAAGAGATCGCAGTTGAATTCTTCACGTTGTCCAAAAGTTACAACATGCCTGGCTGGCGAGTCGGATTCTGTTGCGGCAATGCCACCCTCGTAGGTGCGCTCGGCAGGATAAAGTCCTATCTGGACTATGGCATGTTCACGCCCATACAGGTTGCCGGCATCGCCGCTCTGGAAGCGGATCAGGACAGCGTAGAGGAGATCCGTGACAGATATCGACGCCGGCGGGACACGCTTTGCGATGGGCTCAACGCCGTTGGCTGGGAGATCACGCCGCCAAAGGCTACCATGTTTGTGTGGGCCAAAATACCTGCCCAGTTCGCGCATCTGGGCTCTCTCGAATTCAGCAAGAAACTGCTTACCGAAGCCAAGGTGGCCGTTTCTCCCGGAGTTGGTTTTGGCTCCTACGGTGATGATCATGTACGCTTTGCACTGATAGAAAACGAGCACAGAACCAGGCAGGCGATCAGAGGAATACGCCGTATGTTCAGGAGTGGATAGATTCTATTCTGGCGTATGGATTCAATCGAGCGTGTATTGAGGGCAAAAGAAAAGGAGAGTTGAGTTGAAGTCGATCAATATCGGAATCTGCGGTCTGGGTACAATCGGCGCCGGAACATTCAACCTGCTGCAGCAGAACAGCCCTGTCATCGCCCAACGTACCGGCACAGAGCTTAAAGTGATTCAGGTGAGCGATCTCGTCGACAATCCCGCCTGTGATCTGTCATCTGTAGACCTTAGCAGAGATGTTTTCGAAGTGGCCCGTAATCCAGAGGTACAGGTTCTGGTAGAGTTGATCGGGGGTACTACAACTGCACTGAAGCTGATACTCACCGCTATTGAAGAAAACAAGCACGTTGTCACCGCCAACAAAGCACTGATCGCCCAGCACGGGCGCGAGATTTTTGCAGCTGCACAGCAAAGGGGCGTCATGGTTGCCTATGAAGCAGCCATCGGTGGTGGCATCCCCATTGTGAAGGCTCTCAGGGAGGGACTGGTTGCGAATCAGGTGCAGTGGATCGCCGGCATCATCAACGGCACATCCAACTATATCCTCACCGAGATGGAAGAGAAGCAGCGAGATTTTGCCGATGTGCTGGCCGAGGCACAACAGCTGGGTTATGCCGAAGCTGATCCCACTTTCGACATCGAAGGGATCGATGCAGCCCACAAGCTGACGATACTCTCGTCCATTGCATTCGGCCACCCTCTGCAATTTGATCAGGCTTACACGGAAGGCATTGCAGAGATCAGCCAGAAGGATATTCGCTTCGCATCGGAACTCGGTTACCGCATAAAGCATCTGGGCATCACACGCAGACTTGACGACGGTTTGGAATTGAGAGTACATCCTGCGCTCGTTGCCAGGAAAGACCTGCTTGCCAATATCAGTGGCGTAATGAACGCGGTCCTGGTGAACAGCGATGCTGCGGGCTCGACCATGTATTACGGAGCAGGAGCGGGGGCCGTGCCCACGGCATCCGCGGTAGTGGCAGACATAGTCGACATAACCCGATCGTTGGATCTACCGATCGAGGACCGAATTTCCTACATGTCCTTTCAACCGGAACATATACAGGCAGAGAAGATTCTACCTGTTAGTGAGATTCAGTCAGCCTACTATCTACGCATGGATGCGCTCGACAAGCCGGGCGTGATGGCGAATATCTCCCGGATCCTGAGTGAAGACCAGATCAGCATTGAAGCCCTGATTCAAAAGGAAGCCCAGAGCATGGGACAGGAAACTTCCGTGCCAATAGTGATCATAACCAACCGGGTCAGAGAGCATCTTATGGACCATGCCATAGCTGCCATCGAAGATCTGCCGGATCTGCAGGGCAGCGTCACAAGGATACGCGTTGAATCTCTCGCCGGTGAATAGGAGTGAAGAGATCGCTCGTTAGAAGATCACAGCGACCAGCTGGTTTTTCCGATGACGTTCCAGCCCTGCTGCAACGAATCTACACTGCCCGCGGTATCGAAAACGACCAGGATCTGGACCTTAACGTAGGCCGTCTGCTTGCACCGGACAGTCTGAAGGGCATTGAGGAGAGCTCGCGGATACTGTGTGATGCGCTGACCGGCGCCGGCTCTATCCTGATCGTAGGAGATTTTGACGCCGATGGTGCAACCAGTGCAGCTCTGATGGTGCTGGCCCTGAAATCCATGGGTGCGGAATCAGTGGATTACCTGGTGCCCAACCGGTTTGAGTTCGGCTATGGATTGACCCCCGAGATCGTGGAAGTGGCCGCCGAGCGGCATCCGGATCTGATCATCACTGTAGACAATGGGATATCCAGCATCGAGGGGGTCGCACTTGCCAGACAGAAGGGCATAAAGGTTCTGATTACAGATCATCATCTATCGGGCGAGAAGCTGCCTGCTGCCGATGCCATCGTGAATCCCAATCAGCCGGGCTGTCAGTTTCCCAGCAAATACCTGGCGGGCGTGGGTGTAGCCTTTTATGTCTTGTCGGCGTTGAGAAGTCGTCTGAGATCCATGCACTGGTTCGAGCAGAAGAACATCGATGAACCCCGGATGGCTGACTTTCTTGATCTGGTGGCGCTTGGCACGGTGGCTGACGTGGTCACCTTGGACTACAACAATCGAATAGTGGTGAATGAGGGGCTGCGGCGCATTCGGGCGGGACGCAGCCGGACCGGAATCATGGCGCTGCTGGAGATTACGCGTCGAGATTCCGAGCACTTGGTGGCGGCGGATCTGGCATTCGCGGTCGGGCCGAGGCTCAATGCGGCCGGGCGCCTCAAGGACATGTCTTTGGGCATCGAATGCTTGCTCAGTGAGGATCTCGCGCAAGCGCGGGATCTGGCCCGGCGTCTGAACGAACTGAACGATGATCGCCGGGCGATTGAAGCGGAAATGAGGGAGCAGGCTTCAGCCTACCTCGAAGATTTCAGTAAACAGCAGCAGGAGCTGCCGTTTGGCTTGTGCCTCTATGATAAGGATTGGCATCAAGGGGTCGTTGGCATTTTGGCCTCCCGCATCAAGGAACGGGTGAACCGGCCGGTGATCGTCTTTGCGGACGGCAGCGGCGGAAAGGATGAGGAGCTGAAGGGGTCGGGCCGTTCCGTGCCCGGCCTTCACATCAGAGATGCACTGCAGAACATCGCTTCCAGCAATGCTGGCCTGATCACGAAATTCGGAGGTCACTCAATGGCGGCCGGGTTGACACTGGATCGATCCAAGTTCGATGAGTTCAAAGAAGCATTTGATGGTGAAGTCAGGCTTAAACTCAGTGAAGATGATTTGCAGGGCACCATTCTGAGCGATGGCGAACTCAGCCCCGGTGAATTCAGTCTGTCCACGGCTCAGTTGTTGAGGAAGGGTGGACCCTGGGGAGAGGGCTTTGCTGAACCGTTGTTCGATGGGATTTTCAATATAGTCCAGCAGCGGATCGTAGGGCAAAAGCACTTGAAGCTGCGTCTGCGACTTGATTCGGGCAGGGTGCTGGAGGCCATCGCATTCAATCATGACAGACTCAGCGACAGCAATCGTGTCAGGCTCGCGTACCGTATGGACGTCAACCTCTACAGAGGCAAGCAATCACTGCAATTGGTTATAGAGGAACTGCTTGACTGTTGATCGCCGCTTCGGCTTGAGATCTATCTGCAGGTCACTTCCAGAAACTACCACCAACTGCACGTTTCCGGTGGACTGCAGATAGAGTAGAATGCGCATCCTGCAACACCTTCGGGAAAAATCGCCCATGTTCGAAGTCAATCCCTTACTCAACGAGATCAAAGATCTGACTGAGCGTACTGAAATCCTCAGGGGGTACCTTTGACTATGATGGCAAGAAAGACCGGCTTGCAGAGGTCGAGCTGGAGTTAGCCGATTCCACCGTGTGGGAAAATCCTGACAGTGCTCAGGAGTTGGGCAGAGAAAGATCCAATCTCGAATCGATCGTCACTACCATTGCTTCCCTGTTGAGCGGGCTCCAGGAGATCCGCGAGCTGGTGGAGCTGGGTGCGGAAGAAGAGGATGAGTCCTTTCTGACAGATGCCCAGTCAGATCTGATGAAACTGGCTGACCGGTTACAAGGTTTGGAATTCCAGCGAATGTTCTCCGGCAAGATGGATCGGAACAACGCCTACCTCAACGTACAGTCCGGCTCCGGGGGGACGGAGGCGCAGGATTGGGCCAACATGCTACTGCGCATGTATCTGCGTTGGGGCGAACGCAAGGGCTTCAGGACCGAAGTCACTGAACTGTCATCCGGTGAAGTCGCCGGTATAAAGGGTGCTACAATCCTGTTCGAGGGAGATTTCGCCTTCGGTTGGTTGCGCACCGAGACCGGCGTACATCGACTGGTGAGGAAGTCGCCGTTCGATTCTGGCAATCGTAGACATACATCATTCGCCTCGATCTTTATCTCTCCGGAGCTGGATGATGATATTGAAATAGAGTTGGATATGACGGACGTGAGAGTGGATACCTACCGGTCAAGTGGTGCTGGTGGCCAGCATGTCAATAAAACAGACTCTGCCGTCAGACTGACTCACCTTCCCAGTGGCATCGTGGTGCAATGTCAGAATCAGAGATCCCAACACAAGAACAAGGACATGGCGATAAAACAGCTCAGAGCGAAGCTGTATGAGTTGGAGGAACAGAAACGCAAGGAGGAAATGCAGGTGATCGAAGAGAATAAGTCCGACATCAGTTGGGGAAGTCAGATTCGATCCTATGTGCTGGACTCCGGTCGTATCAAAGATCTGCGCACAAATGTGGAGACATCAAACACGGGCGCAGTGTTGGATGGTGATCTGGATTCGTTTATAGAAGCCAGTCTGAAGAAAGGCGTGTAGTCCGCTTCAACCAGTCCAACCACAGACAGGCTAAATTGGCAGAACGAGTGCGACAATCTGAAACCGTCGCAATAAGGTTGTATGTATGTGCCCCTCTAAAGATGAGTTAGACCAAGAAGCGCAAGACAATGAAATCATTGCGCAAAGAAGGAGCAAGCTTGCTGGTATGCGCGCCGTGGGGAACGCTTTCCCAAATGACTTCCGCAGAGATGCGTACGCTGATGAGTTGCATACAGTACATGGTGAGAAGACCAAAGAGGAGTTAGCTGCTGATTCCATGCAGGTATCCGCTGCCGGCAGAGTAGTGCTAAAGAGAGTTATGGGTAAAGCCAGCTTTCTGACGGTGCAGGATGTTACTGGGCGAATCCAGTTCTACGTAAGAAAAGACGAGTTGCCGGAAGGGGTCTATGAAGATTTCAAGAAGTGGGATATCGGCGATATCGTTGGGGGTGTCGGGCAGTTGATGAAGACTAACAAGGGTGAATTGTCGGTCCAGGTTGATGTCCTTCGCTTGCTCACAAAATCTCTACGGCCCTTGCCTGAAAAACACAAGGGGCTGGCAGATAAAGAGATTCGTTACCGGCAGCGGTATCTGGATCTGATCGTCAACGAAGCTTCCCGCAACGTCTTTGTGACAAGATCGAAAACGATCGATGCAATGCGCAGGTTTTTGATCGAACGCGGTTTCATAGAAGTCGAAACTCCAATGATGCAGTCGCTTCCTGGTGGTGGTACCGCAGAGCCGTTTACCACCCACTACAATGCCTTGGATGTGGATATGTATCTTCGGGTAGCTCCCGAGCTGAATCTGAAACGACTGGTCGTGGGTGGCTTCGAAAGAGTGTTTGAGATAAATAGAAATTTCCGGAATGAGGGAGTGTCGACCAAACACAGTCCGGAATTCACCATGCTGGAGTATTACCAGGCGTTCGCTGACTACAACGACCTGATGAATCTAACAGAAGATATGTTCCGCACACTGGCCAAAGAAGTCATTGGAACCTCCGAGTTCGTCTATCAGGGTACGACGATCGATTTCGGCAGGCCTTTTCCGCGCATGACGGTGTTCGAAGCTATTCTGCAATTCAATCCAGCCATGACGGAGAAGGACATCGCGAATCTGAGTGATGCGAAGAAGACAGCCAAACGTCTGGGCATTGAAGTGAAAGATCACTGGGGTCTGGGCAAACTACAGATGGAGATCTTCGAAGCGTGTGTTGAAGATCGAATAGAACAGCCAACCTTCATCACTCAGTACCCGATCGAAGTGTCGCCCCTTGCCCGTCGCAACGACGCTGACCCGTTCTTGGCGGATCGATTTGAGATATTTGTCATGGGCAGGGAAATCGGCAATGGTTTTTCCGAACTCAATGATCCCGAAGATCAGGCTGAGCGTTTCCGTCAGCAGGTGTTGGCGAAGGAGGCCGGCGACAATGAAGCGATGCATTATGACGAAGACTATATCACGGCCCTGGAATATGGGTTGCCACCCACGGCGGGCGAGGGTGTGGGCGTCGACAGATTGGTGATGTTATTTACGGATTCACCCTCAATACGTGATGTAATCTTGTTTCCTCACATGCGGCCGAAGGCGTAGAGCGAGTAGGGGATGGCATGACCACATCGACTTCAGGACAGATCAATCTGGAATCCTCCTGGCTTGCGTTACTCCGCGATGAATTTCAACAAAGCTATATGCTTGAGCTGAGGGAATTCCTCGTTGCCGAGAAGAGAAAGGGAAGGACCATCTATCCGAAGGGCAGCGAATATTTCAATGCCCTGGATAGCACTCCCTTCGACCAGGTCAAAGTAGTGATCCTGGGGCAGGATCCCTATCACGGCCCCGGGCAAGCTCACGGCCTCTGTTTTTCGGTGCGCTCTGGGATCGATCTGCCCCCTTCGCTACAGAACATCTATAAAGAGATTGCAGACGATCTGAAAGGTGGCGAGCCGGTGGCATCATTCTCCGGCGGTTGTCTGTCCGGTTGGGCGGAGCAGGGAGTACTGTTGCTGAACAGCGTGTTGACCGTAGAGCGGGGCAGGGCAGCCTCGCACCAGGGCAAGGGGTGGGAGCAGTTTACGGATAAGATCATAGAATTACTGAGCGGCCAGCGGGAGTCTCTGGTCTTTCTGCTGTGGGGAAGCTATGCACAACGCAAGGGAAGTGTGATCGATACACGCAAACACTTGGTCTTGAGCTCTCCCCACCCTTCCCCTCTGTCGGCTCACCGAGGTTTCTTTGGCGCGAGGCACTTCTCGCAATGCAATGACTATCTCATATCGAAGGGCAAGGAACCGATTAGTTGGTTGCAGCCGGTTTGATGATCACACGTGCAACTACATGCTGAACGGCTACTGATCACATTGTCGTTTATGCTCGCTTGGATGGAGGAAGAATTATGGCGCAGACACTGGATATCTATATCGATGGTCAATTCCGACAGAGCGACTGTGCCGATTCAGTCCCGGTCGTCAATCCCGCCACCCAGGAACTGTTGGTCAATGCACCGCTGACCACCACCGCGGAGATAGATCTGGCAGTCGCATCGGCACGAAAGGCATTCCTGCAGTGGCGCACTGTACCGGCATCCGAACGCGTCAGAATGATGATGACCTATCAGATGTTGCTTAAGGAAAGGCAGGATGACATCGCAACTATATTGAGTCAGGAAACTGGAAAAATCTTCGCTGATGCCAAGGGCGAAGTCTGGCGGGGAATCGAAGTTGCCGAACAGGCGTGTAATATCCCCTCGTTGATGATGGGGGAAACGGCTGAAAACGTTGCCAGAGAGATCAATACCTACAGTTATTTGCAGCCGCTGGGTGTGTGCGTAGGAATAACGCCCTTTAACTTTCCAGCTATGATTCCCCTTTGGATGTTCCCCTTAGCCATTGCGTGCGGCAATGCGTTCATATTGAAGCCTTCCGAACAGGATCCGATGACTCCCAACAAGTTGGTTGAGCTGTTCTACGAGTCAGGCTTCCCCAAAGACATCATTCAGCTGGTGCATGGTGGCAAGGATCAGGTGGATGACCTGATTACACATGAGCAGGTTAAGGCGATCTCCTTCGTCGGTTCCGTGCAGGTTGGCCAACACGTCTATCGTTTGGGCACTGACAAGCTCAAGCGGGTGCAGTGCTTGACCGGTGCCAAGAACCACCTGGTCGTTATGCCCGATGCCGACAAGGAGCAGGCGATCAGTGGACTGGTGGGTTCAGCTGTGGGCGCTGCAGGACAAAGGTGCATGGCCAATAGTGTGGCCGTCTTTGTTGGCGAGTCGAGGCAATGGATCACAGATCTTCGAGATGCGCTAGCGGCTGCCACACCCGGCCCCTGGAATGGTGAAGCTTCCGCCTATGGTCCTCAGATAAGCCGACGGGCGAAAGACAGGATTCTGGGTTACATCGAGAAGGGAAAAGAGGAAGGTGCGACCTGTTTGTTGGATGGCTCGGAATGTTCGGTGGAAGACTATCCCGATGGTAATTGGGTTGGCCCAACTTTGTTTACAGACATAGACGTGGCTATGGCCATCTACACGGACGAGATTTTCGGTCCCGTATTGCTTGCTGTGCAGGTGGACTCACTGCAGCAGGCAATCGAGTTAATCAATGATAGTCCCTACGGCAACGGCACATCCATCTTCACCGCGTCCGGTGGTGCTGCGCGCAAATTCCAGCATGAGGTGGAAGCGGGACAGGTGGGTATCAACGTTCCCATTCCGGTACCTTTGCCTTTCTTCTCCTTCACCGGTTGGAAGAACTCGTTCTATGGGGATCAGCACGCCTATGGCAAACAGGCGGTACGGTTTTATACAGAAACCAAGACCATTACCAGTCGCTGGTTCCGAACCGATAGCGCTGCCGATTCCACATCAGAACCGAATATGACGATCAAATTGAGGTAAAGGCTCTGGCTTCGATGCCATCGGGCCGCCATACGCGTTTCGGTGTGGGGTGTCTCAGTGAAGCAAGTCTCGCGCCGCGGCCAGATCTTCCGACAATTCTTCCTGTTCAGACCAGATCACATCGGGATCCAGTCCAAGGTGGTCGAATGCGGTAACCGCTGACCAGTCCATCTGGGTGAGGGGATGGGATGTGCCTGAGCGGCTCTGAAGATTTGCCACCAGTACCACGTCACCGTAATCCGTGCTTGCATTGTCACGCGAGAAGTTAAGATACTGTCGTGGAACATCCAGTAACTCTTCGGGAAAGTCCCATGCTTCGAGGATCCTCGATCCCATTTCCGGGTGGAGTTCGTCGATGACCTGCGTCAATACCTGTTCACTCCACTCGTCCTGATCATCGGCATAGGTCAGAATCGGCAGGACACCGATCGCATGAACCAGTCCCGCCAGTGTTGCCTGATCCGGTCGTAATTTGGTGAAGTGCTGACATAGGACGTGGCTGATGGAAGCGACTTCGGTCGAGTGTGTCCAGGAGTCCCGCATGAGCTTGTCTACCACCTCAGACGTTGCTTGAAACAGCTGCTCCATGGCGATGCCGATGGCAAGATTACATGCATATGCCAGACCCATTCTGCTGATCGCCATCTGCAGGTCGTCGACTGTCTTTATGCCTCGCAGCAGTGGGCTGTTGGCAACCTTGATGATCCGTGCCGACATGGCGGCATCACTGCCGATCACCCTGCTGATGCTGGCTGCGGTGGCAAGATCATCTTCTGCCTCCTGTTTAACCTGCAGAGCCACCTCAGGCATGGTGGGCAGGACCAGCTCATCATTGCCGATGGCGTTGGTCAGTTTGTTGCGTAAATCATCCGTAATTGATTGCATTCGCGCTTCCTCAATGATTCCACACGAATAGGACCTGTCGAGAGACAGGTCCTACTTCTTGTGGGTCCTAACTATTATTTATAGTATAAGGAAGCGGGAGTAGCGTGATTTTTTCACCTGAATCCAGGAAAAAAGGCTGTGAGTCATCCCCGTTCTGCAGCACAGCCAGTAATTCGTGACCCTTCTTCACGGCCACTGCCGAGATGACAGTTCCTACAGCGTCACCTGCCTGAGTATTAACCGGTGCGCCGGAAATGGGTCGTTGGCCCCCATCGACAAGGGCGTGGTACATCTGTCGCTTCAGTTCGCCGCGATACTGCATACGTGCGACGATCTCCTGCCCGAGGTAGCAACCCTTATCGAAGTCAATCGCATCGATAAGCTGGTAATTCATCATCTGGGGGACGAACTTTTCAGACGTGGCTGCAACGACCCAGCCGATGCCTTGCTGAATATCCATCCATTTCCATGGATCGGCGTCGCCGGTGACAAACTGATCCGGCAGCGCTTGCATCAACTCGGACTCTCCTTCCCCTGAAAGCCACAGTTCGAATCTGTCCGGATCCGGATGCAACAGCATCAACTGCGTGCCGTCATGGGAAAAGTGAGGCTGTTCCACTGACGGGCATCGAGGAAACAGACGTTCGATGACCCCTTTCGCGCCCGGTCCGGCTATGCCGATGAGCCGGTAGTCATCGCTGACGTCTACTGTCTCGGCATTAAAAAAGGGGAGATACTTGCGCAGGAAGTCGTGAGTGGTGGTGACCAGCTCTCTGTCCATTTTCAGCAGGTACCCATCACCGCTGTTGATGATGAGAAAACTGGAAAGCATGCGCCCCTGCAGGTTGCAGAATGCACCCATCTGCCATACAGCAGGAGTCACTGCATCCACATCACAGGTGACGTACCCTTGCAGGAATTTAGCGGCATCTTCGCCGCGAATGGCGAGGATGCCCTGATGATCAAGCTGAACGAGGATATCTTTGTGCATGACTCTCATCACCGGCAGACTTTGGATTAGCAATTTAACACAAACTGATCGTTATTTAGAGCCTGATGGATTGGCTCAGCAATCTGATGGGCACTGCACGTTATTCAGACACTGGCTGGCTCAGCAAATCAACACCAACTTGCCCCGTATCGGACGCTGGTTGCCTCAGCAAATCAGCACGAACTGAACATCACAATCGAATGCCCCGTATAATAGTCGACTGTACACAGGTTGAGGGGTCATGGTCTCAGACGCCGAATTCAGAAAGATCTGCTGGCGCAGTCGCCGCGGCATGCTGGAACTGGATGTCGTGCTGATTCCCTTCAGCGAAGATGGATTCAGGCAGTTGTCCGAGGAGGATCAACGCAGCTACGTGAAACTGCTGGACAGGGATGATCCTGAGCTGCTGCAATGGCTCAGCCGGCAGGCCGTCCCCGCAGATGCGGAGTTGGCGAGAGTTGTCGAGCTCATTCTGGCGAGGATTCCGCGATGAATACCGAACCGAGTTCACCCGGCGAGCCCATTCCGATACAACCTTCACGAATTCTATTGACCATCATTCTGTCTAGCCACTCGCTAGCGATTTTGGCGCTGCTGCTGGCCGATCTCTCCTGGATATTGAAGGCGTTTCTTGCCATGGCGGTGGTACTGCATGCCGGCTATAGCTATCAGAGATACTATTCACTGCAGCACCGAGATTCTGTTCTCGAGGTGATGCGCGGCAGCAACGGTTGGTCTCTACTTCTCGCCGGAGGAAGCAGCATTCCCGCCGAGCTGGGCCCGGTTCTCATCACTTCATTTTTCACTCTGCTTAATTTCAAGAGTACGCAAGGGGGAAGGAAATACGCTGTATTGCTCTTTCCTGACACCACCGATCAGCAACTGATCCGGCGACTCAGGGGTCGGTTGCGGTATGGACTCATGCAGTCAGAATCGCGTAGCGACTGAGCATCACATCGTTCGTGGTAGACGTGATTGAATTCCTAACCGGTGTATCTTGAAGGGATGAGGATGGTATCTTCAGCCTGGGGTAACAGGTCCGGATAATCGAGGGTGTAATGTAATCCCCGGCTCTCTTTTCTTCTTGAAGCCGACTGAATGATCAAGTCCGCAATGACGATCAGGTTGCGCAGTTCAAGAAGGTCGTTGCTGATACGATAGTTGCTGTAGTATTCGGTCACCTCCTGTTGTAGCAACTGAATTCTGCGCCTGGCTCTCTGCAGGCGCTTGTTGGTGCGCACAATGCCAACGTAATCCCACATAAAGTGGCGCAACTCATTCCAATTGTGGGAGATGATCACGTCTTCATCAGAATTGGTTACCTGGCTTTCGTCCCATGGTGGTATATCGATGTTTCCATCCGACTCATCCGGCTGAGACGTTATGTGCTCCGCAGCTGAGGCTGCAAAAACCATGCATTCCAACAGAGAATTACTCGCCATTCGATTTGCACCGTGCAGCCCTGTAAAGCTGGCTTCGCCGATGGCATACAGTCCCGGCACGTCTGTGGCACCGTGAATATCCGTCACGATTCCACCGCAGGTGTAATGAGCAGCAGGCACAACCGGTATTGGAGCAGTCGTGATATCGATGCCGAACTTGAGGCAGTTGCTGTAAATGGTGGGAAAGTGGCTCTTTATGAATTGGGTCGGTTTGTGACTGATATCGAGATAAACACAGTCGCATCCGAGCCTTTTCATCTCATGATCGATGGCGCGGGCGACGATATCTCGCGGAGCCAGTTCCTCACGCGGGTCGAATCTGTTCATGAACGGCTCACCGTCAGGCAGCAACAGCTTTGCTCCCTCGCCTCTGAGTGCCTCCGATATCAAGAAGGTTCCGGCATCTGGGTGATACAGACAGGTGGGGTGAAACTGATTGAACTCCATGTTGCCCACGCGGCAACCTGCGCGCCATGCCATGGCGATCCCGTCGCCGCTGGCCGTATCCGGGTTGCTGGTATACAGGTAAACCTTACTGGCGCCTCCTGTGGCCAGGACGACGTAACGAGCACGAAACAGCTCGACTCGATTGGAGGCCAGATTGAGGATGTAGGCACCGATACAACTGTTACCGTTCAAGCCCACCTTGTCCAGGGTGATCAGATCGACGGCCGCATATCGTTCGAAAATGTCCACATTTGAACACTGGCTGACTTTCTCGTTCAGAGTCAGCGATATCTCGCGACCGGTCGCGTCTGCCGCGTGAATCACCCGACGATGGCTGTGACCACCCTCCTGTGTTAGGTGATACTCTTCGCTACCGTCGGTCTGTACCTCTTTATCAAAATTAACGCCTGACTCGATGAGCCAGGCGATGATTTCGGGGCTTCTTTCCACCGTGAACTTGACCGTATCTCTGTGGCACAGACCAGCTCCGGCGGCAAGCGTGTCTTCGATGTGAGAATCGACACTGTCATACTGATCCAGAACCGCGGCAACGCCTCCCTGGGCGTAATAAGTTGCCCCTTCCCGGGCGCTGTCCTTGCTGAGGATCGCTATGCGGTGGTCGGCCGACAGTTTAAGAGCCAGCGTCATCCCCGCCGCTCCGCTGCCGATGATGAGTACATCGTGAAAATGGCTGTGTGTGGTCATGTGACGACGGTGTGACTGGACTCAGAAATGCAAAGATTACCCAATTTGGAGCGGGCTGCACAAGCTGCGAAGACCCGGTGATGACTGGTATCATAGATCCGGACCGGGCGCAAAAGCCCGACGGCGCCGAGTATTCGAGACAAACCATGATGAGAGAACTAAAGTCCGCGATCAATGTCTACCTATCAATGGGCATCGATTCCGCTGATAGTTCGGCTGACAGTCTGGCCGACGCAGTGATCGGAGTTGTCGGTGGCATCCGCTAAGGAAACAGATCGCCAGCTGGTAGAGCGTGTAAAGAGGGGTGACAAACGAGCCTACGATCTTCTGCAGATGAAGTACCAACACAAGATCGTGGCTCTGATCAGTCATTACGTCAAGAATCAGGAGGTGCTGGACGTCACCCAGGAGGCGTTTCTAAAAGCCTATCGGGCGCTGCCGAGATTTCGTGGCGACAGTGCTTTCTATACCTGGTTGTACAGAATTTCGATCAATACGGCGAAGAACTACCTGGTATCGAAGGCAAGGAGGCCCCCGGATACGGATGTAGACATCCAAGGGGGTGAATTTCAGGAAAACTCCGTCGTTCTCAAAGATATCGAGAATCCCGAGAATCGCATGGCGCGAGATCAGCTTGAAGAGACGGTATATCGCGCAATCGAAGATCTTCCCGAAGAATTGAAAATTGCGGTAACTTTACGGGAATTTGATGGTCTTAGTTATGAAGACATTGCTGAGGTGATGGAGTGCCCGGTTGGCACGGTGAGATCAAGGATTTTCAGGGCAAGGGAAGCTATTGAAAAGAAGATAACCGGTCTGAACTAGCAGTGATGAGGAGCAGCTATCGTTTTTAGGCATTGAGTGGTAAATTCTCAAGCGGAGAGAGAGGAAGAGTCTGTGGCAGACAACGTAAAACAATCACTGTCAGCATGGCTGGACGGAGAAGCCAGCGAGATCGAGGTGCATAGATTGCTGCGCCAGGTTGAGCAAGACGCCGGCCTGAAAAACGACTGGCTTGCCTATCAACAGATCAGGAGTGTAATCAGACAGGAACAGCAGTTTTCGACCCGCGCCCATCTGGAGTTGCACGACCGCATAAAGGCAGCCATAGAGGCTGAACCTCCGTTTGTTGATGAAATCGGAATGCAGCAGCACGGCGCAGCGGCGAAATTGTACAAACCTGTGGCCGGGCTGGCAGTTGCCGCCTCACTGGTCGCGGCAATATTCCTGGGAGTCCAGACAACGCAGATGGCTGACAGTGGCACTTCTGATCAGGGCTCGCCCGAACTCACTGCTCAAGCGCCCGAAATCACTGCCCAGTCACCCGAGTTCGTTGCTCAAGCACCCAGACTCGCCGCTCAAACAGATGCCGAATTAACGCCTGCCGGCAACGACAGTGAACCTTTTGGGGATGAATCTGAGCTCAGAGAGTTGGATGAGGATGGCAAGAAGTTCTTTCGTACTTATGTGATGCGTCATGACAGATTATCCAAAATGAATCCCTATGCCCGTGTTTCCAACAAGCAGAAGTAAGGAGCATCGACCATCTGCTATGGTTGCCGCGTTTCACCCTCGCCAAGCTAAGAATTTACCCTGTCTGATCTGCTTGCTCGTCATTTGCCTGCTACCCAATCCCCTGTTCGGCGACGAACCGGAGGAGGCGAAAATGTGGCTCGACAAGATGGCCAGGGCCATCAGGGAGCAGGCTTACGACGGCACATTCACCTATATGCGTGGCCACGACTTGGATACCGTGCGGATCGTCCACGACTTTCGAGATGGCAGCGAATTTGAAAGACTCGTCCACCTCAACGGTGAAGCGCGCGAGATCATCCGGACCGATGATGAGGTGATCTGCCATCATGCCGGTGATGATGCGACCGATTTGAATCACGGCGTGCCGCTGGGTCCTTTCTCGCGAGTATTCAACGAAAGCATTGCAGACATGCAGAATTACTATCAGTTCAGCCTGCAGGGAAGAGACAGGGTTGCCGACAGAGCATCCGTCCGCCTGGATATCAATCCGAGACATACCGATCGATATGGCTACAGATTGTGGCTGGACGATCAGACCGGACTGTTGCTGCAATCTCGGCTGGTCTATCAGGGCAAGGTGCTCGAAGTCTTCCAGTTTTCTAGGATTGAGATCGGTGCTGACATAGCGCAGGCGGAACTGGCCAGCAGCATCCAAGACGACTCGGTGCAACACGAACTGACGCTGGAATTGGCCAAAGAAGAACCCGTTAAGGCGCAGTGGCGGGTCAAGTGGCTACCCGCGGGGTTTAAGAGATCCATCGTCAGGCAGAAAGGTGTAAACGGTGTGCTTTATACCGATGGAATAGCGACCTTTACAGTTTTTGTCGAGAAACAGACCAATGCTCAGTTGGCGAATCTGTCTACCCGCATGGGTGGCACAGTGGTCATCAGCAGGTGGCTGAGCGCGTCCGGGCAGCAGATTACGGTGGTGGGGGAACTGCCGATCAAGACAGCTCGCAGGGTTGCCGAATCGGTTGAACCTGTCATTTATTAGGAGTACCGAATAGAGGTCGCTCGCATCGACCGAGTCGGTGGAGTGTCTGGGAGTCAGTCACTGACTGGAAGTGAGGAGTCTGGGCGGGGTTTCCTCTTGCAGGACACGCGACGAGTACATCCCTGTAAGCTCAGCGGTCGCGTCCCTGCGGCCCCGAGCGCGGACCGGATGGTCCAGGAAGAGGAAACCCCACCCAGACCCCGGCACGGTATGGACATTGTGCGGGTTGATTGATTGAGTCTGATGTTTATTGCGGGTTGGACTGTAGTTGCTTAAGCTGAAGCAGCGTGCAGAAACGTGCTTGGAGATGAAATGCGAATAGAATCGAACGGTTGCCGACAGTTCCTGATGGGGCTGATGATCAGTGTTGCGGCATCTGCTCCGTGCAGTGCCCAGTTGCCGGAATTCACCCAACTGGTCAAACAGATCTCTCCAGCTGTGGTTAACATCAGTGCACAGAAGACTACACGGACCCGAGTCCCACAAGGTGATCGCTTCGAAGAGCGGGACATGCCCGAGCTGTTCCGCAGGTTCTTTGACAGGTCGCATCCGCAACCGGAGCAGCGCAGTAGACCTTCGCTGGGTTCCGGTTTCATCATCTCTTCTGACGGTTATGTCCTGACCAATAATCACGTGGTTGAGAGTGCCGATGAAATTATCGTTAGCCTGCAAGATCGCCGCGAACTGGAAGCTAAGGTAGTCGGTGCCGATACACTCGCCGATCTTGCCCTGCTCAAGATTGATGCGTCCGACCTGCCGGGCGTTGCATTTGGCAGCTCAGAAGGGTTGCAGGTGGGGGAATGGGTGCTGGCGATCGGCTCACCATTTGGCTTCGAGTATTCCGTAACGGCCGGAATCGTCAGCGCTAAAGGGCGCAGTCTGCCGGATGCGAATCAGAACTATGTGCCGTTCATTCAGACGGATGTGGCCATCAATCCGGGCAATTCCGGCGGCCCGCTCTTCAATCTGGAAGGCGAGGTAGTGGGTATCAACTCACAGATCTTCACCCGTTCCGGGGGTTTCATGGGCCTCTCTTTTGCAATCCCTATCGACGTCGCCCTGGATGTCGTGCAACAGCTTAAAGATAAAGGATCTGTTTCGAGAGGCTGGCTGGGTGTTCTCATTCAGAGAGTAGACCGGGAACTGGCAGAGTCCTTCGGCCTGGACAGGCCGTCCGGTGCCTTGGTCTCGAAGGTCTATTCGGACAGCCCGGCGGAAGCGGCCGGATTGCGTGAAGGGGACATCATCGTCGAGTTCAACGGTGTGAAGATCGATCTCTCTGCCGATCTTCCTCACGTGGTGGGTCGGACGAGAGCGGACACTGAGGCCGAAATCGTGATCGTTCGGGAGGGCAAGAGGAAAACCCTGGAAGTCGTGGTAGGGCAGTTGCCCGACAGCACCTTGGCCATGCAAACAGACAGTGGCAGCACCAGTCCGTCCGGCAACAGACTGGGTCTGGTTGTGGAGGAGCTTTCCAGCGAAGACAAGAACAGACAAGGTATCAAAGATGGCATCGCGGTGGTTGACGTGTTGGATGGACCGGCTGGCACAGCCGGCATACGCAGGGGTGACGTAGTCACCATGCTCGACGCTCAGTGGGTCACGTCTGTGCGCCGATTTAACGAGATCGTCGACGGCCTGGCAGCGGACGATTCCGTGCCCATCCGAATCGTCAGAAACCAGTCTCCTCTTTTCCTGGCTATAAAAGTCATAGAGCATTGAGCTGGTGATCGGCCGGTTGGAGTCACGGACGATCGATTCTAAATCAGGTCGATAGACACTGACATTGCATGTCGGCGCACCCAGACGCCATGCAAAGAGCCCGCTGCAGTTCCGCGGTCCGCGCGTCGGGTGCCAGTCTCAAGTCATTGATTCGTAAGGTATCTCGATGGTGTCTTTCCCCTGCCCGACCTGTTCCGGATCAGGCGCTGATTAGCCAACAACCTGTGAATCAGCTAGACTGCATCGTTTTCAATCAACCCATTGATCAGGCCTGAAGCTGCCTGCCCCTCACTCTTGTGTCTGAACTCGCATATATCAGAAACTTTTCCATCATCGCCCACATTGACCACGGAAAATCGACACTGGCAGACCGCTTTATTCAACTCTGCGGTGGCTTGACTGACCGGGAAATGGAAGACCAGGTGCTGGATTCGATGGAACTGGAACGAGAACGGGGCATCACCATCAAGGCGCAAAGCGTGGCCTTGAATTTTGAGTCGAAGGACGGTCACAGCTACCAACTGAATTTGATCGATACCCCGGGGCACGTGGATTTCAGCTACGAAGTTTCGCGATCCATGGCGGCCTGTGAGGGTGCATTGCTCGTTGTCGACGCGGTTCAGGGCGTCGAAGCACAATCGGTGGCGAACTGTTACACAGCCATCGAACAGGGATTGGACGTGCTTCCGGTACTCAACAAACTGGATCTCCCTCAAGCTGATCCCGATCGCGTATGCACTGAAATCGAAGAGATTATCGGCCTGGATGCAAGCCAGGCGGTTCTTGTTAGCGCCAAGAGTGGAGATGGCATCAGAGATCTGCTGGAAGCATTGATCAGGTTTTTTCCGGCACCCGATGGTGATAGAAGCGGTGACCTGCAAGCGTTGATTATCGACTCATGGTTTGACAGTTATCTGGGCGTGGTGTCATTGGTGCGGGTGATGCATGGCCAAGTCAAGGCAAAGGACAGGATCCTCATCAAGGCAACCGGCAGGGTTCATCAGGTCGACGCCGTTGGTTTTTTTACACCCCGGCGGGAAGAGACGACACTGCTTCAGGCCGGGGAGGTCGGCTTCGTCGTGGCCGGCATCAAAGACGTCAAAGGTGCGCCCGTGGGGGATACCATCACGCTTGCGTCGACACCTGATGTCGTTTCGTTACCGGGATTTGAACGAGTTCGGCCGCAAGTGTTTGCCGGAATGTTCACGGTCAAGTCAGAAGACTTCGAGAACTTCAGGGACGCCTTGTCGAAACTGACGTTGAACGATGCTTCTCTCGTGTATGAACCTGAGACGTCGGTTGCTTTGGGGTTTGGGTTTCGCTGCGGTTTCCTCGGGATGCTGCACATGGAAATTGTGCAGGAGCGGATCGAAAGGGAGTACGGTCTCAATATCATCACATCGGCGCCCACCGTGATCTATGAAGTGGTAACGAAGAATGGTGACGTCAGCAAGGTGGATAACCCTGCTCAACTTCCTGATCCGGCAGTCATCATGGAAATGCGAGAGCCGATCGTTCAGGCCAACATTTTGGTGCCGCAGGACTACGTTGGCAATATTCTCGCTTTGTGTGTGGAGAGAAGGGGCGTGCAGAAGGATATGCAATTTGTCGGCAAACAGGTTTCGATTACTTATGATTTGCCCATGAGTGAAGTGGTGCTGGATTTTTTTGATAAACTAAAGAGTGTCAGTAAAGGATACGCCTCACTCGACTATTACTTTGTACGATTCAGCAAGGCGGACCTTGTTCGCTTGGATGTTCTGATCAATGGGGACCGTATTGACGCTTTATCTCTGATTGTCCACAGGGAAAACGCCAGGCAAAAGGGCTATGCTTTGATTAAGAAAATGAAGGAGCTGATTCCACGTCAGCTATTTGATGTGGCATTGCAGGCTGCCATCGGTGCTCAGATTATCGCCAGCCAGAAGGTTAAGGCGCTTAGAAAAAACGTTACAGCCAAGTGCTACGGTGGAGACATTACCCGAAAGAAGAAACTGCTTGAAAAACAAAAGGCGGGGAAAAAGAGGATGAAACAGCTTGGCAGTGTGGAAATCCCACAAGATGCATTTCTGGCTGTGCTGAAAGTGGACAAGTAACCAGCCCCCAAGCCGCTTTTTCAAGCACAACATTCCACAGTTGATAGAAAGGATTGCCTGGCCTACATGGATATCGATTTTCCCCTCATCTTAGTCGTTTTGGTCATGCTAACAGGTCTGATCTGGTTGGTGGACCGCATCCTGTTCTTGCCGAGGAGAATGGCTGCGGTCGAAGAATTCAGGCAGAGCAACTCAGATGACCAGCTAGGTTCACAGGTGCCAGATGCGTCTCTTGAAGAAGCCATCGAGTCACTGAGGCGCGAACATGTTGTGGTTGAGTATTCGGTCTCCTTCTTTCCAGTTCTGCTACTCGTCTTGGTGCTCAGATCATTCTTGGTGGAACCGTTTCAAATTCCAACCGGTTCCATGATACCCACGCTGGCCATTGGTGATTTCATCTTGGTGAATAAATATACCTATGGCATACGCTTGCCCGTACTCGGCACCAAGATCATCGGTATCGGCGAACCCAAGAATGGGGACATCATGGTTTTCATACCTCCCCACGAGACTAAGTACTTTATCAAGAGAGTCATTGGCATTCCGGGGGACAGGATTGGCTACAAGGACAAGAAATTGTACATCAATGGTAAAGAAGCGGCGCAGGAGTTTGTCGCCAGCCTGCCTCCACACAACCCCACATATCTGCTCTATCGCGAGAAAATTGGTGAAGAGAGACACTTCATTCAAAAGAACCTGTCCGAACATGAGGAACTGAGAGAATGGGATATTCCTGACGGATATTACTTTATGATGGGAGATAATCGTGATAGAAGTAGCGACAGCCGTGTTTGGGGGTTGGTACCCGAGGAGAATATAGTAGGAAAAGCGTTTGCCATTTGGATCCACAAGGATCCGGGATGGAACCTGCCGGGATTTAGCAGAAACGCGTGGATCGAGTAGAGACAGGAGGAGCTATGAGCTTTCCATATCACCAAAGAGGACTTTCGATTGCAGGATGGATGTTCTTGATCATGATCATCGGTTCGGGGATAGCAATCGGGATGAAATTAGCACCGCTGTACTTGGACCACAACACTATGAGCAATATCCTGGATCGACTGGCAGAAGAGAAAGGGATGGTCATAAAGGGTAATACTGAATTGACCGATATCATGAAGAAACGATTCAAGATGAATAACATCCGCAATTTCGATTTTAAGAATCATATCACCATCTCGAGACCAGAAGATCGCGTTGTTATCGATATGAATTACGAAGTGAGATTGCCGCTGGTACAGAACGTTGACATAATCGCCAGCTTTGAGAAGCAAACCATATTGAGGGATTAATTGAGCTCCCTAGATGAAAAACTGAACCTCAAACTGGGTTCACCATTTACCAATCTGGGTTTGCTCAATCAAGCTGTCACTCACCGCAGTTACAGCGGAAACAATAACGAAAGGTTGGAGTTTCTGGGAGATGCAATCCTCAATTTCCTGATCGCTGAAGATCTCTTCAAGAGATTTCCCACCGCCAACGAGGGACAGTTAAGCAGACTGAGAGCCAAACTTGTAAACCGTGAGACACTCGCCGCAATAGCAAGAGAGATCGATTTGGGTGGGTTTCTCTTACTGGGTCTGGGAGAGCAGAAGAGTGGCGGCTCCAAACGGGATTCCATTCTTGCTGATGCATTGGAGGCAGTTATCGGTGCATTGTTTCTCGATAGAGATATGACTGTAGTAAGGGAGAGGATCGCCGTTTGGTTTACGTCCCGCCTTGAGAATCTCTCGCTGGAAGATCCGCAGAAGGATTCAAAGACCAGATTGCAGGAGTATCTGCAGGCCAACAAGTGTTCGCTACCGGAATATACCGTTGTATCCGCCGTCGGCAAAGCACATGCGCGTACGTTCTATGTTGAATGTACTGCAGCGCTGCTGGAGACGCCAGCAGCGGGATCCGGAAGCAGCAGAAGAATCGCCGAGCAGGAAGCTGCAGCTCAGGCATTAATTACGCTGGGTGTTGAGGAGATCGGTTAACCGGCACCAACATGACCCCGAATTCTCCTGACAAATGTGGCTACGTAGCGATTGTTGGACGACCCAACGTAGGAAAATCTTCGCTGCTGAATCGAATACTTGGTCAGAAGCTGAGCATCACGTCCAGAAAACCTCAGACCACTCGTCATCAGTTGCTCGGTATAAAGACTTCGGGTCATGTACAGACCCTGTATGTAGATACACCTGGACTGCACAAGGACGACGGGAAAGCGATCAATAGATACATGAATCGAACTGCCAGCAGTGTCATCACGGATGTTGACGTAGTCGTGATGGTCGTTGATAGGTTGAATTGGCGGGACGATGATGACGTTGTCTTAAAATGCGTGAGAGACAGCCATGTACCGACCTTTCTGACAATCAACAAGGTGGATCTGTTACACGACAAGTCCAGACTGTTGCCTCACCTTGAGTTCGCGAAGGCCAAGATGAGCTTTGAGGAGATGATACCGATTTCCGCATCAACTGGTCACAATGTGGGCAAGCTGGAGCAACTTCTCACAGGCTATCTTCCGGCTGGCCAACACTTCTTTCCTGGTGATCAGCTCACAGACAGAAACGAGAGATTTATTGCAGCAGAGATCATCCGAGAGAAGATAACCCGGCAATTGGGTGATGAATTGCCTTACGAAATCGCCGTGCAAGTCGACAGATTTGCAGAAGAGAAAGGAGCAATACAGATTGACGCAACGATTCTGGTGGAAAGAGAAGGGCAGAAGGGAATTGTGATTGGCAAACAGGGAGCGAGACTTAAGAAGATCGGATCGCAAGCACGGAGGGACATCGAGTCATTTGTTAGCAATAAAGTCACTCTGAAACTCTGGGTGAGAGTAAGAAGCGGGTGGTCCGACAGCGACAGGGCGCTGGTAAGTCTGGGATACGAGTCCCCGTAATCTTCTGGTCAAGGCAATGATGTTATTCGTTGGCAAACTGACCCCCAAAAGGTAAATGTTGTGACATCGTTCGCGGACCTCACGCCGGCATACATACTTCATTACCGCAGGTATAGGGACACCAGTTTGATCTTCGACTTATTCACGCGGTCTTTTGGCAGATTTTCCGCGGTTGCCCGCGGTGCCCTTGGTCCCAAGCCGAGATTCAAAGCTGTGTTGCAGCCTTTTGTGCCACTTCTGATGTCATACTATGGTGCGGGTGAACTCAAGTCGGTTAAGAGCGTCGACTCTGTAGCCAAGCCCATACGTCTCATCGGCGACAAATTGCTGATTGGTTTGTATGTCAATGAGCTGTTGAATCGATTGCTGGGTACGTATGACCCGCTCGAAGCTGTTTATACAATGTATGGCCGCCTCGTTGCCCAGCTTGAGGAGGCGGATGACACGGAACCCTACCTGAGGAGATTCGAATTCCTGCTGCTGTCAGAACTGGGCTACGGCATCTCCTTCCAATCCGAGGTGGCTACGGGCAGAGAAATAGAACCGCAGAAGAACTACATATTTAATGCTGATCGAGGATTCACGCACGTGCCGTCTGGAGAGACACGAGAATTTGTGTGTAAAGGGGTCCATCTCCGGGCGATCAGCAACAACGATTTTTCGCTGGACGATACCAGGATTGCAGCCAAACAAATTGTCCGCATAGCGCTTCAACCACTACTTGGCAATCGGCCTCTCAACAGCAGAATGTTGTTTTCAAAAAAATAAGAACTAACGCAGCAGGGAAGCGGCTTGGTTGTTTGCTGCGGCCCAGGTTTGCAGTGCACCAACTTCTCTGAACAGCCCCTTCATGGCGTCGTCCACACGCTCGCGTTCGTCCTGTTTGATAACAGTTTCCAGATTCTCTACGACGCTGTGCAATGCGGGCACACCGCAGTAACGTATGGCGCCATGCAGTCGGTGTACAGCATCCTTCAGCGATACGAGATTCTTGCTGTCATAAGCTGCCTTAATTTGAGCCAGATCACTTGGCATCGTCGACAGCAACATACTCAGCATCTCTTCGGCCAGTTCTTTCTTCCCGCCGGCCAGTTGGCAGGCCAACTCCCAATCGACAACTGTCGCAACTGGTTTGGGTGGATTGCCACCATCGAATCTGACCCACTTCAGTAGCATGGTCTTGATGTAAGACTCGTTGATCGGTTTGATGATGTAATCATCCATTCCAGAGTTCAGTAGGTCTTCTATTTCATCGGCGAATGCATGAGCTGTCAGAGCAACCACTGGTACATGCTGCTCACCGGCGTGCAACGCATGGATTCTTTGCGTGGCTTCTATGCCGTTCATGACGGGCATTTGAACGTCCATAAATATCAGATCGAAGTGCGAGTCATTAGCCATTTCCACTGCATCATGACCATTTGTTGCGCTGGCTGCGTCGACACCCAGATCATCCAGCAACGCACACAGCAGCTTTAGATTGGCTTCGTTATCATCTACTGCGAGAACGCTGATATTGGCAAACTCCAGAGTGTCTTTTTTTGCGCAGGCGGCCGCGCTCTCTGTCTGTGGCGAATCCAGCGTTTCCTTTTGCGTACGTTCGTGATCGTATCTGAGGTCTTTGCCGGAGATCATCCTAGTGAGCTCCTTTACAGATTCTTCCAACCTGCCGAGTTCGCCACCGGAATCCGTTGTTATGTCAGCGGATTCACCTTTGCTGATGCGGTTCAACGTGGTCGCCAGGCGCCGCAAGGAACTGCTGATCTGCTTGCTTGTTCGGTTCGCCAGCAGGACTGCACACAACACAGAGATCGATAACAGGAGCAAACTCCAGATAAGAGTTCGGTACGCCCTTATCGCTGTATCTGCGGTGCTGAACGTAACCTGGACCCAACCAATCAGGTCTCCCTGCAAATCTCTGACCGGGGTGCTGATCGTAATGTCCCTGTCGCCGGAAGCTAGGACTTGGCGCTCAGCGAGGTCGCTGCGGTCAAGTCGCATGCTGGATCCGAGCACGACGATGGGCTGCTTCTTCAAGTCGACGAATCTGACCGAAGTCACTTCTTTGGCCTGTAACGTGATACGGGCCAGTTGCTGGAGAGCCTGTTCACCCTCACTGAATTCAGCCAGCCCAGCTACAGCGGATAGTTGATTGACAGTGAGTTTCGCACCACTCAACTGGCTTGATTGCAGTTCGTTTGAGTGATCATAGAGCGTGTAAGCGGTTACAACCACAACGACGCTGATCGAGGGCAGCAGTGTGAACAGCAAAATTCTGCTCTTGATGCTCATCTTCCTCATCCTTGCTTGCATCCACGCCGTTTCGCTTTGCTACGAAGTTGTCTGTCCGGGCGCCAGGGGCTTTCTTGAATCTCGAAATGACCCATGTTACGCGCAATCGATGCACTTTGCCCGAATAGGCTGCAGAACTATATACCAGCGGTACAATGGGTACCAGAAGTTAGCTGCAATGGGTACCAGAAGTTGGCTGCAATGGGTACAGAAGTTAGAAGGCAAGTTGAAGATGCTATAATAATCCCCGTCTTCTGACATCTTCAGTATGAATACTGTGAAATCCCCATCTGTCCCACATCCGATTAAGGTGACGATCGATCACCTTCATCCTGATGGCTATGGTGTCACCGACTACAATGGTACAAAGCTTGCGGTGTTTGGGGCTCTTCCTGGTGAGCAAGTTGCTGTGACAATTATCAGAAAACGTAGAAGGACATTGTATGCCCGCGTCAAGGAGGTGATCACTTCATCGGAGAGCAGAATATCACCATTTTGCAGACACACGGATATCTGTGCCGGATGTTGTCTGCAACATTGTGATACCGATGCGCAGCTGCAACATAAGCAGAAATTCTTGCTCGATCAGTTGGGTGACAATGAACCCAGTGAAATCCTCGATCCCCTTAAAGGACCTGTTTGTAATTATCGAAGTAAAGCTAGATTAGGGGTCAGGCATGTCAAGAAGAAAGGTAAAGTGCTGGTCGGCTTTCATGAGAGACTGAGCAATTTCATTGCGGAATTGGACGTGTGTCCGGTCCTGGCAGGACCTGTGGGTACGATACTCACTGACATAGGAGAGGCCCTGTCACAGTTGCAGAGCTTTGAACGAATCCCTCAGATAGAGATCGCTGTGGGAGAGGATGTCCCTGCAATGGTGTTCAGACATCTTGACCCGATGCCGGAGTGTGACGTCAAGACACTGCAAGCCCTGGCGGACTACCATAGCCTGCATGTCTATCTTCAGCCAGGAGGCCCGGATACTGCATACAATATATGGCCCACACCTTTCGAGGAGCGAGTTCATTACGCTGTTCCTGATTATGGAATTGAAATGGCATTCCATCCGTTGGACTTCACCCAGGTGAACTTCCATGTGAATCGCCGCATGATAGATCAGGCAGTGAAGTTACTTGAAATTGACCCTCAGGACGTGGTGCTGGACCTGTTCTGTGGCATCGGGAACTTCAGTCTCCCGTTCGCCCAGGCGGCCGATCGAGTCCTTGGTGTGGACGGTTCTGCGTCATCGATTCAAAGAGCCGAAGAGAATGCAGTGCAGAACGGCATCGCAAATGCATCCTTTCACCGCACTGACCTGACGCAGTCGGATCTGTTTTCCGGCTGGTTTCAAGACAAATTCGACAAAGCTGTGATCGATCCACCACGATCGGGTGCCGTACAGGTTTGTAAACTCTTGGGAAATTCCAGAATCAGAAAAGTGGTTTACGTTTCCTGCAGTCCGACTACCCTTGGCAGAGACACCAAGATACTCGTTGAGGACGGCTTCACTTTGCGCAAAGTAGGTGTGATTGACATGTTTCCGCATACGGGACACGTGGAATCAATGGCGCTATTCGAGAGATAGATCATGGCCGAGCGCATGATGGACATTCATCGTAGGATGATGTTGAGATTAGCGAAAGAACAGACTCAGTTGAGACGCAATGGTTAAAGTCAGAGACGAACAGCCACTCCACTACGATGGCAGCGTCAATCTTGACATGTGGTTGGACAATCTGCAGCAACGGACCGACATTGTGGATCTCGACATGGTCCGCAAGGCGTGCAGCATGAGTGCCAAAGCGGAGGAGGATGCGATTGCGGCCGACGACATATGGGCGGTCGGTACAAGCAGCTACAGAACGGGATTGGAGATGGCCGATATTCTGGTCGAATTGGGACTGGATGAAGAGAGCCTGGTCGCCGCATTAATCTACAGGGCGGTAAGAGAAGGGAAGCTGAGTCTGGAATCGATCCAGCAAGAGTTGGGTCAGACCATAGCAGACCTGGTGCAGGGCGTGCTCAAAATGGCAGCCATAAGCGGCATTCAGTTTATGGCGGAAAGACCCGTGTTGGGGCAGGCACAGGATCAGTTGGAGCAAGCAAGGAAGATGCTGATCTCATTGGTTGATGATGTTCGCGTAGCGCTGATCAAACTTGCTGAGCGAACTTGTGCCGTGCGTGCAATCACCCACGCTGATGCAGAGAAGCGACAAAAGCTTGCACACGAAGTGTTCGATATATACGCGCCTCTGGCGCATAGACTGGGCATAGGTCATCTAAAGTGGGAACTCGAGGACCTTTCCTTTCGCTACATTGAACCGGAAGCATACAAGCGCATTGCCGCCTTACTGGATGAAAGACGGGTCGACCGTGAGAGGAATATTGAAGAGATCATAGGATTGCTCAAGGCAAAGATGGCCGAGATGGGGATCGAAGGAACCTTGTATGGCAGAGCAAAACATATCTATAGTATCTGGGGCAAGATGAAGGAGAAAGGGCTGCCATTCTCACAGATATATGATGTTAGAGCTGTGCGTATACTGGTACCTGAAGTAACTGACTGCTATCGTGCGTTAGGGGTGGTTCACTCTCTGTGGCACAACATCCCGCATGAATTCGATGACTACATTGCCACACCAAAAGAGAATGGCTATCGTTCTCTACATACTGCCGTCGTCGGTTTGGAGGGAAAGATCCTGGAGGTACAGATTCGGACCCACGACATGCACGAAGATGCTGAACTGGGAGTTTGTTCTCACTGGCAGTACAAAACGGGTAACGGGAGCGTTGAACAGTCATCTGACAGCTATGAACAAAGAATCAATTGGCTGAGACAGATTATTATGTGGCAGGAGGACCTGGGTGACTCTCTTGGCCTGGCAAAGGATCTTCTGGATGAGATTCACCACGATAGAATCTATGTGTTTACCCCGGATGGGCATGTCATCGACATGATACCGGGCGCAACACCGTTGGATTTTGCGTACCGAGTACACACTGAAGTAGGCCACAGTTGCAGAGGTGCAAAGGTAAATGGTCAGTTGGTGTCGTTGAATTCGTCGCTACAAACAGGTGATAGGATCGAAGTGGTAACTGCGAATGAGTCCACGCCCAGACGAGAGTGGCTCGTCCATCACCTTGGGTATCTGAAGACTTCCCGAGCAAGAGCCAAAGTGCAGAGCTGGTTCAGACAGAGAGACAGGGAGAAGAACATTTCTGAAGGGAAGAGCGTATTAGCTCGTGAATTTCATCATCTAGGAATCGAACAGGTTAACTACGGAGAAATTGCTGAGACAATTGAAATGACGAGTGCCGATGATCTGTTTGCTGCAGTTGGGGCGGGCGAATTGGACACCAGTCGCGTAATCCAGGCTGCCCAGAAACTAGTTGGCACGAATGAACTTGGTGCGCAATTGGATCTCTCGTTATCCGAACTGGTGGAAGAAACGGCCGATAATTCACGCTCTGTGGTCGCTGGTGTGGGTAACATGAACACAAAGATTGCAGAATGCTGTAACCCGGTTCCTGGTGACCCGATTGTTGGCCTGATAGATGAAAACGCTTTGGTGTACATCCACCAGGAGGATTGTATCGGCGTATTGCTCAATGATGCACCGGCCAATCTTATCGCAGTATTCTGGGAACTGGAAAAAACCCATACCTTCCCGGTAGACATTGTCATTAGAGCATATGACCGGGCTGGGTTGCTGTTTGACATCACTGCTGTTTTGGGTAATGAACGAATCAACATGAAATCCGTAAATACGCTAATGCACCAATTGCAGAATACAGTGGATCTTATGCTGACCGTTGATATAGCGAGCTTTGATTCCCTCCTGAAACTGTTGGAGAAAATAGAGCAGATTCCCAATGTAGTAGAAGCGAAACGGCGTGTATCACGAAGTGAGTAAGACGTCTGAATTCATATGTAGGCTTTTCAGACTTACGAAGCTTGTTCGTCAATCGTCCGGTGTTTTAGAGGAGAAACAGTAGTGAAGTTGATATTGTTGGGTGCCCCGGGTGTGGGTAAAGGTACACAAGCCCAGTTTGTGATTGAGAAGTATGCAATTCCCCAGATTTCGACTGGTGATATGCTGCGTGAATCGATCAAGACTGGATCCGCATTGGGGAAGAAGGTGAAGGAAGTTATGGAGTCGGGAGCACTCGTAACAGATGAGATCATCCTGGATCTGGTCAATGCCAGAGTCCGGCAGCCGGACTGCAAGAAGGGATTTCTGTTTGACGGTTTTCCCCGCACAATCCCTCAGGCTGAAGCTTTACTGAAGGAATCCATACACGTCGATCACGTGATCGAGATCATACTGCAGGAAGATGACATTGTTGCGCGTCTTGCAGGACGACGCGTACACGTAGCATCGGGACGGATCTATCACAACCTCTATAATCCGCCGAAGGTAACAGACATCGATGACGTCACCGGAGAGCCTTTGATACAGCGAGACGATGATAAAGAGGGAACGATCAGAGTCAGGATGCAAGTATACAGAAAACAGACAGAACCATTGGTCTCCTTCTATAAGGCCATGTCTGACAGTGTGCAATACAGTCTCAAATACACAAGTGTTGACGGCGTGGGAACTGCAGAAGAAATTAGAGATCGCATTTTTGCAGCTTTATCCGATTAGTAATTGCACAAGAAGATTCTTAACTCTTCACTCTCATACAAACGAAAACTTTATCAGAGCATTGTACTCTGACTATCGGATTACTTTTGCAGATGAAAACGAAATTGGTGGGTCGCGACTGTAAATTCAAATAAAGTTGTTGTTGAGACGCTGTTAAGGCGCAAAAAGAAGAAGAAAAATAGACAAAACAAGTTCTTTTGAAAGAAAACTGCTTTTTTTTGGTGCAAAACAAAAAAAAATTACATAAACTTTGCACGTTTGTTTAGTGACTTATGTATGTCTGCTGAACTTCTGGGTGTTAAACACCTCTGCAGAGGAGGTAAGAGACAACAAAAAGTAACATCTGCTGGAGTTGTTGTTTAACGTCGAGAGAGGAACGCAAGTTACACAAACGCGTAGGTGCTCAGGATAGAGCAAATCAATTGGTGACATGCAATTGATCGTGCAAAGACAGAAGAAGCTGTTACAGTTCAAAGATAAACACCGCAAAGAAACATGAAACGTTGCAGTTCGAAGTGTAACTCAGTGAGAAGTTTTGCCACATGTTTTACCGCAAGATAAAACCGCAGTAGCTCGAATCCACAATAACCAAGAACCATGTAGTTAAAAGCATCTAAATAGCAAACCACAGCGAGGAAGCAACCGTGACGACAACTAGAAAGAAGAAGGCAGCCAAAAAACGACCAGCAGCTAAGAGGAAGACCGCTGCTAAGAGGAAGAAACCTGCAGCTAAACGGAGGGCCGCTGCGAAGAGACGACCCGCCAAGAAAAAAGCGGCCAAGAGAAAGACAGTAGCTAGGAAGAGACCAGCAGCCAAGAAACGCAAGGCTGCGAAGAGACGACCCGCCAAGAAAAAGGCGGCCAAGAGAAAGACAGCAGCAAAGCGGAGACCAAAGGCTAAGAAGAGAGCTGCAACAAAGAGAAAGGCAACAAAGAGAAAGGCAGCGAAGAGAAGGCCAGCTGCCAAGAAGAAGGCAGCCAAGAGAAGGCCCGCTAAGCGAAAGACCGCAGCAAAGAAGAGACCAAAGGCTAAGAAGAGAGCTGCGCCAAAGAGAAAGGCAGCTGCTCGGAAAAGACCCGCCAAGAAGAAAGCTGCCAAGAGAAAAACTGCAGCCAAAAGGAGACCAGCGGCGAAGAAACGCAGGCGATAGTTGACGGGTTGCCAGTCGCTAACATAATAACGCCCTCCCTTGGAGGGCGTTGTTTTTCTGATTCATCAATCCTATCCAGTAATCGATACAATCAGTCTACCTGGACTGTAACCACCCCTTTCCTGAACCTACAGCACACTAGTCTACACTAGGACGCGGTTGATTTGCTGATACCCGTGGCGGGAGCGTTGCGTGAGGGTCCCGGGCCCGTGCGGGGTCACAACGGCATCGGCGCAACGATTGAGGGCGCCACAACACGTAGAAAAGCCTGTATTATTGTGTGAGTCGACAGACATTCAAGACGTGATTGGCATGACGCACGATTCAGCTGCAAACAGCGCCCGGTTGCTCAGTGACTCGGGGCCCTTTGTAGCAATACTGCAAGGCTTCATTCAACGCCCACAACAGCAAGAGATGGCGGCAGCGATCGAACAGGCGTTGCTGGATCGAGGCAATTTGGTCGTTGAAGCAGGTACTGGAACAGGCAAGACGCTGGCATACCTTGTACCTGCAATCATGTCAGGTAAGACAGTTATCGTCTCTACCGGCACGAGAAATCTGCAGGACCAACTCTTCTCAAATGATATACCGCTGATCAGAGATGCGCTTGACATCCCATTCAGTGCATCGATTCTAAAGGGCAGAGCAAATTACGTTTGCCCACACAGATTGGAGCTTAGCCTGAAGGGCGAGCAAGATGGTGCCGGATACCTGTTCGATGAATTGGATACGATACGAAAGTGGTCCGCCAGAACGTTAACAGGTGACATTGCCGAGATTACAGGTGTTGAGGAGAATTCCGCCGTGTGGCCGAACGTGACCAGTACGGTGGATAACTGTCTGGGGCCAACCTGCGCCAAGATCGGTGAGTGTCCCGTTTATCAGGCGCGTGCCAGAGCGAATGAAGCAGATCTGATTGTTGTCAATCACCATCTGCTGTTCGCGGACCTCCTCCTCAAAGAGGAAGGTATCGGCCATGTTCTGCCATCTGCCGATGGCATAGTTCTTGACGAAGCACATCAGCTTGCTGACATTGCAGGCCGATTCTTCGGTTCAACGTTGAGTAGTCGCCAGCTAACAGAATTGGCAAGAGATGTGTTGAAGGAGCAGTTTCTCTTAGGCAACGATGACTATAGATTGATCACTGCCGCGCAAGAGCTTGAACGAAGCAGCAGGGAATTGCAGATGGCATTCCCAAGCAACGGTACCAGTAGAACCTGGACCGACCTTTGCTCGGACGGTGGCGTAAGGGAGGCCGTTGGTCGCGTGGATGGCGCCTTGATCGAACTGATGGACATACTGGAAGAGACTTCGGTGAGAAGTAAGGGACTGCAGAGCTGCTTTCATCGTTCCAGTCGTTTGGCAGACCTCTTTGCCATGTTGACGGAAGAGGTGGTTACTCACGATTATGTACACTGGCTGGAGAGTACTGACAGGAGCTTTGTTATTCATCTGTCACCTATTAGTATCGCCGAGCAATTCAGCACCCTCATGCATGAGAAAGATTGTAGCTGGGTGTTTACATCAGCAACACTGGCAGTTGGCGAGAGTTTTGATCACTTCCTGACGTCTTTGGGAATCGAAGATGAAGCGCAGGTACTTAAGCTGGAAAGCCCTTTTGATTTTGAGCGGCAGACACTCTTCTACGTGCCCGAAGAAGTCGTCTATCCATCCGATTCAGACTACACGTCCGTCGTTGTAGAACGGGCGTTGCCTGTGATCCAAGCCTGTCAGGGTCGTACCTTTTTCCTCTTTACCAGTTACAGGGCGCTTGATGAAGCAGCGCAGAAGCTCGCGGGCGAAAGTGACTTCGTCTGCTTCGTGCAGGGGACCCTACCGAAGTCTGAGCTCTTATACCGATTTCTGAATACCGAGAGGTCGGTGTTGCTGGCGACCAGCAGTTTCTGGGAAGGTGTGGATGTAAAGGGTGACTTGCTTAGCTGTGTCATCATCGATAAATTGCCGTTCATGAGTCCGGCAGATCCAATCGTTAAGGCGAGGCTCGAAGCGATGACTGACCTGGGCGTCAACGGCTTCTATCACTACATGTTGCCCCAGGCTGCGATCTCGCTGAAACAGGGATTCGGTCGCTTGATCCGGGATGAGGTAGACAAGGGAATCTTTATGTTGGGTGATCCACGCATATTGACCAGTTCATATGGAAAGGTCTTTCTGGCTAATCTGCCAACCATGCCATTGACGAGAAGTCTCAGAGAGGTCGAGTCATTTCTTGAATCGATTGAGTAGTGGTGCAGGGAGATGAGTAGTCAGCCGTTACACGTGCTTGCGTTGGATACGTCGACCGAGGCCTGTACGGTTGCTCTGCAGTGCGGTTCTGACATCGACGAGATGTTCAGGATCATACCGCGCGCCCACAATCAACAGATCTTACCCATGCTGCAGGCGATCATTGCGCGAGCGGAGTTACAGTTGCAGGATCTCGATCTGTTCGTGGTCGGGCGCGGTCCTGGTTCATTTACGGGTTTACGCATCGCCACCGGAGTGGTTCAAGGACTGGCATTCGGATTGGATAAACCGGTCGTGCAGGTTTCGACCCTCGCCTGTCTGGCCCAAGGCCAATATCGAACGGGTGGTCAACGTCAGATCATGGTGGCTCTGCATGCGAGGCAGGAGGAGATATATTGGGGCTGTTTCGAAGTAGCGGACGGGACTGCCTGCGCAGTTGGGAAAGAGGACGTGCTGCATTGCCGTGATCTGAAGCTGCCAAAGCAAGGTGACTGGTTTGGCGTGGGAAACGGCTGGCGACACAGAGATCTGATCGAAAAAGCAATAGGCGTCGAAGTCGAAGGTGTAGAGCTGGATGCCTATCCAGTCGGCCGGGACCTGCTTGTCCTGGGCATCAGAGACCACCTGCAGGGACGGTCGGTGGCAGCGGAAGCAGTCAGACCGGTATATCTGCGAGAAAAAGTAACGGGCACGCCAGACGGGTCAACCAGGTAAATCGATCTATACTGAGATTAGATACGGCGTTAGTTTCCGTGATGAAGATAGCTCAGTTTCCGATGGTTCGGCCCGCGGTCGTCGCAGGGCAACGGAACGGTGGTCATGCCGCCGACACATCCCGTGGCAGACCGGATGTGCAAGGGCAGCAGGACTTCTCACGCTCGACGGCCGTCGATCGATCACAGCGGTTGGCCGACACGCTGGCCGCCGCGCTCAGCGGCAGAGGCAGAATTCCAGCCAGACTGCTGAATGAAAAAGCCATCGAGACGTACAACATCAATTCCAGCTATTCGCTCTTCGGCGGTGAGGGAGAACTGATTGGCGTGGACCTTCATGCCTGATCGGAGTGACACTTTCCTTGCTTTTACCCTTGAAGCGATCAGAAGTCTTACCTAAGGACGATTGATGCCTGTCTGGGTCCATTGAGATCCCCGTCCTGCCTCTGGTTACATTCTCTGGGTAGAGTGAGTAACATGCCGTCGTTCCTACTGGTGACCCAATTCGGGGACCCATTCGGGGGCCCATTCGGGGACCCATTCCCGTTACTCCTTGTTGTTACCCCTTCAAGGGCGAGTAGATAGTGAAAGCTGATCGCGAGATTGTCGTATTCTCTGAGGATAAGAGATACCTGCAGCAAGCGGCTGGACTGGCAGCTGAACTGGCGTTGCCTCTGGTGAATAAACTGCCTGCTGAGGAGCTATGGGTACTCAGTATCGATCGGGATGGTGTATCGATCGCAGCAACCACAGCCATCCACCACCCGCTCAGGGTCGACTTCTCATCCCCCTCCGTGACCTATCGGCGTAAATTTGGCGGCGGCAGAGGACAAGCCATTGCCAGGGCGGTAGGTCTGAAAGGGGGCCGTAATCCGAGGGTGTTGGATGCAACGGCCGGGTTGGGAAGAGACAGTTTTGTCCTGGCGTGCCTGGGTTGCACCGTTACCATGATCGAAAGATCCACGGTCATCGCAGCGTTGCTGGCTGACGGATTATTGAGGGGGAAAGGCAGAACCAATATCGCTGCAGTTGTCGATCGGATGAGTCTGAGTGCAGCGAACGCTGTAGACTGGATTAACGATCGTGACGATGTGGGTTTCGATGTGATCTATATCGATCCCATGTTCCCACCGAGAACGAAAAGTGCACTGGTCAAAAGGGACATGCAGCTAATGCATGAACTCGTAGGCGTTGATGATGATAGTGAATTACTGTTGTCGGCTGCCTTACAGTCAACAGCGGCCCGAGTAGTGGTTAAGCGACCAAGACGATCCGACCCTATCGCTGGACTGGCGCCTAGCTTCGTTCTGCAAGGGAAATCAAGTCGGTTTGATGTGTATCTGTAGTGGATTCCGTTGTGATGTGGCGCAAAGCCTGTAGAACACCGTACCTGAAATCACTTTCCAGGATAGGGTCGATTGCCGCGCTTATCTGATCAAAATCTTCGCTGACAGCCAGTATGCCAGCCGTGGTCTCGAGTTTCTTCAGTTCCGCCAGAGTTGCCAGGAATGTGGAGAATAGTGACCTTTCGAAAAACTCCGGTGCATTGATCCCGTAGAGGGCCGAGATATTCCGAGCAATATTGTGGCAGGCGCTTTCCAGCAGGTCCTTTGTCAGGGAGAGTGTGTGGCTCTCGTTCAGCAGCGAACAGGCTATGAAAAATCGTTGCAGGGTAGGCTCGATAATCTGAGCCAACACTGTCAGGGAGGCGAACTCAGGTGTCATGGGAGGTGGCGAATGTAAGCTGCTGCCCCGCCTAACGGCTAAACCAATGTCTACCATGGCGTCAATGATGTGCTGACAGATTGACTCCATCGTGTGCAACGACCAAGGCAGGAAGAACTCTGACTTCAGAAAGGGGTACAGTCTCGACGCTCTGCCGAGAAGACTATCCAGGGTCAGTCCGGGGTCAGTCTTGATCAGTCGCCCGATCAAAGAGGGCAATGCCAGAAGGTGGGAGATGTTGTTTCGGTAGTACGTCATGAGAATGGCTGCGTCGCCCTGAACGGAGAGAATATCTCCGTAGGGATAAGTGGCGCGCTGGATCAGAGAAATCTTCTCGACCTGCTCGATGATCTCGTCCACAGATAAATGAGTTACCGTGATTCCTTCGCAAAGGGGTACGCTGCGCAGCAGCTTGAGAAGGACCTCGATGTGCTGCTTCAGACTCGTTTCTTCTATGGTCTGCTTTGGGGTTGCCAGCAGGATCAGAGCCACCAGATTGACCGGATTAACCGCTGCCGCCCTGTTGATGCTGGTGGTGATCTCATGTCCCAATCGGTAACAGGCCGCTGAGAAGTGGTTCTTGTCGATGCTCGCCGGATCCTCCCAACCGGGCAGCGTGCCATCCAGAAACTCAGTCAGGTAAATTGGTTGACCGAAATTAACGTTCACCGTGCCGAATGAGCTTGGCAGAGACCGCAACACGCGGAATATGTCACCCAGAGATTCGTCCGTCTTCTCCTTGCCCTTTAATTCCCCGAGGTACGTGCCGGCCTCCAGTATCTTCTCATAGCCCAAATAAACAGGCATGAAAGCAATGGGCAACGAGGAGTTACGCTGGAAGCTTCGGACTGTCATACTCAACATGCCTGTTCTCGGTCGCAGCATGCGACCGGTTCTGCTCCTTCCGCCTTCGATGAAATACTCCACTGAATACCCTTTGATGAAGGTCATATGTAGATATTCATCAAACACCGCTCTATAAAGTTGATCATCCTGAAAGGACCTGCGCATGAAAAACGCACCGCCTCGTCGCAGCAAAGGTCCCACCAGAGCAAGGTTCATGTTTTTACCAGCAGCTATGTGGGGTGGCGTTAGGCCGTTCAGATAAAGTACATAGGAGAGCAGCAGGTAGTCCACGTGACTTCTGTGACAGGGCACATAGACGATCTCGTGTCTGAGGGCCAGTTCCTGCACTCGTTCGACATTTTCGACGACGATACCGTTATAGATTTTGTGCCAGAACCATGTGAGCAGAAAACAAAAAAAACGTATTACCCGATAGGATTGATGAGCAGCAATCTCGTTAGCATGATTGCGCGCGATTGCTTCAAGCGACTGCAGGGACACATTACTCCGTTTGGCTTCGTCCAAGATCGCCGCACGCACAGACGTGCTGCTTAAGAGCGAATCCAACATGGTCCGTCGATGGGACAAGTCCGGTCCGAGAATCGCCTGTTTCTGACGCCTGAAGTGAACGCGTAGGATTCGGGACAGTTTTCTAACTCTGCGTCTATCATCCATCTCGCCGTCGATAAGTGCCCGTAGCGAGATCGGCTTGCTGTATTGGACGACGATGTGGTTATGTTGGAAGATCAGCGCCAGCATCTTCTTAAAGCCGCTGGTGACTGCCCAGTTATCTGAAAGTAGAAGCTTGAACAGCGATCGTTCTCTCTCCGGCGCGTGCCCCCAGAACAGGGAAACAGGAACCAACTGCACATCCATACTCCGATTTGCTGTGAGTGCATCCATGATGCGCAGCAGCCTTGGGGAGTGGTTTCTTGCACTGGTTCTCTTGAAGAAGCGCCCTTCTGTGTGTGCCAGGAAGAAGAAGGAGCGTCCTTCCTGCGCAAAACCATTGTCCATGGCACTGTGGGGTCTGGGCAAATCAGCTTTCTCGCAACAGTCGTCGACAACCAGTAGATCTGTTAGGGAACGGTTGGGGAGTACGTAACACACGGGCCTGCCCGACTCAAGGGTGAGTTTTTCGACATCGTCGCCCAGCACCTGAGGTCGAATCCACGCCAGAAGTAATTTCCGCAGGATATGGTAGTGAAGCTCTTTTGTCTTCGCGATGGGAAAACGAGTCTGTAACGCGTTTATCCCGTATGTCTTCATTTCTTAGGGAATCTCTTGTAGCGTGCCGTCCCGCAAATTAGGCCACCTAATTGTGGGAAAGCACACTAGGGTCGTCTACCATCAAAAAGGCCATCGATGGCTTCTTTCGGATCGACCCCTTCAATCACGATTTCCCATACACCGCTGAACTTTCGCTCATTGATTTTGACGGCATCGTCGCTTGACGCAACCACGGTAGGTCTGAGGAATATCAACAGATTCTGTTTCTCGTGTATTTCCCCCGTGCTTTTGAAAAGTCTGCCCAAGAGAGGTATATCACCCAACAGTGGAACCTTAGTACTACTGTTAGTCACCTTGTCTCTCATCAGGCCGCCTAACACGATGACTTCGCCGTTGTCAGCCAGTATGGTCGTTTCGAGGGTACGTGTGTTGGTGATAAGATCGGCGGAACCATCTGCCCCAATGTTCTGCAGGGCATCTACTTCCGAGACCTCCTGAGAAATCTCCAGCCGAACCAGGTTGCCATCGTGAATGTGAGGGGTAACCGCGAGGGTCAAGCCGACATTCTCCCTCGATATGGTGGTGAACGGATTGTTGGCGCCCTGACTGCCGGTAACGGTAGATCCCGTTCTGAAAGGTACGCTCTGACCCACGATTATTTTGGCTTCCTGGTTGTCCATGGTCATAACGCTTGGTGTTGACAACAGGTTGACATCAGAATTCAGTGACAGGGCACGAACAATCAGGGCAAAGTTGATACCGTCAGCATCGCTCCTTCCTGCTGCGATCATTGGAGAGTCACCCAGGGTGGGTGCCGTCAACGCAGGGCTCGCCGCGAGTGATTGGAGAATGGACGCAAGAATACCCGATGGTGCTGTCATGCCCAAAGGTAGTGACGAAGATGATGTATCGCCAACGATCAATTCGGATCCCAACTCTTTTTCGAAACTGGTGGTAACTTCAACGATTGCCGACTCAATGAGAACCTGTAACCGGCGGATATCCAGTTGTGCGACAATATCTTTGATTTCAGCCATCGAGGTCGGATTGGCTCGGATGACCAGCGCATTCAATCCTTCGTCCGCTTGGATGTTAATCTCTTCATCCTGGGCACCCGCTGTTTTCGGTGCCTTAGCCGTGTCCGTCACCAGGTTCTTGAGCAGTTCAGCCATATCCGTGGCATCTGCATGGGCCAGGCGCACCACCTGGGTTGTGCCCACGCGAGTGGCAGGCTGATCCAGTTGTTCAACCAGTGCCTGCATTTTTGCAAGAGTTGACGGTTCACCCTTGAACACCAGACTGTTTGTTCGCTCGCTGGCGACCACTCTAACGGTGTTTGGGCCCTTTGCCCCTTTGCCAATCTGTTCGGGGGCAAGCTTTTCCAACAGGGCAACCATGTCTTCTACCCAGGCTTCCTTGAGCTGCACGATCGCCAGCATGGATGTGTCAGCAACATCGATTCTATCCACAATGTCGATCAGTCTCAGAATATTGGAAGCATGGTCGCTTATGATGAGTACATTTGGTGATGCCAAGCCTGAAATGTGGCTGTACTGTGGAATCATCGGTCTGATTATCTTGACCAGTTCGACCGCAGACGAGTTCTTTACTGGAATTACTCTCGTAATCATCTCCTCCGACTGCCTGTCTGTGGAGATATCCGCTGCATTGCCGCTCTGCTTTGCGAGTACCTGCTGGATGATCTTGACTACGTTGCCTGCCGGGACCGCCGCATAACCATGCACACGTAATACACTCAGAAACAGTTCATAGATTGCATCGGGGTCGAGGGACGTATCGGAAATTACCGTTACCTTACCTTTGACCCGAGGGTCAACGATGAAAGTCTTACCAGTGATCGTTGAGATCATGGTGATGAATTCCCGTATGTCGACGTTCTTCGTATTAATCTTCCATGGCTGCTCTTGTGCCTGAAGGTGAAGTGACATGAACAGAAGTAACGCTGATGGCAGTAGTTGCTTGGTTCGCAGCAGTACCTTACTAGTTGATTGCTTCACAGTACGGACCCACTCTTATGTAACCGAAGGCTGGAATTGGTTGATTCAATAGCCAGGCTGAATTGTGACAGGTTACGTTAATTTGATCGAGAACCCAATTATTTAGGTCTCGTCCTAACAGGGATTGATTGTCTGACGGTCATCTATCTAGCGGATTGGCACCGTGATAAAGAAACGCCGTTCTTGTCGTTGAATTTCAACTCTGACCCGACCTGCTGCCATTGCCTGATCCACCATGGATCTATCCTGCATGACATCACCAACAGGACGACCGTTGACTGACAGGATCACATCACCTGCCTGCAGACCTGCCTGCAGCAGCTGTTGTTGAGATATCTGGTTGCCCACCCGATACCCGCTGCTTTCACCTGCAGCTACCGACTCAACTCCGAGTTCCCGTAGGACCGACTCGGGATCGCTGTTGATCCGCTCGCGGTAGGAATTGACAACGTCACTGATGGATTGTTGTCCGGTTGCGCCTCTTTGTGTGCTCCTTTGGCGCTGCTGCTGTGCCTTGCGTTGTCTCGATTGTCTCAGCCTTTCGCTGCTTCTTGCGTCCCTGCGCTGGGGCCTCGTCGAAGGGCGTTTGCTGGTCACGGGTTCAACGGCTGTCGCCTGGAAGGCTTTTTCGCTGAATTTCAGTTTCTCCAAGCGAGATCCGCGTTTGAACAGTATGTGATCATCAAAGACCGCAGAGAGAATAGCATTCCCGGGCAGTCGGTCACCGATATGGTAGAGTTCTCCCGGCTTGTTGGATTCTGCCACGATGGCGGTCGACTCAGCTTTGTTTTCTGCGGTAAATACGCCTGTTAATTCAAGGTTCAGTTTGGTCTCAGGGGCATCCACTGGCGCTGCGATCGTCTTCTGCTCAGCGACACCAAACAGGTTGAAGTCGGCGATGCTAATCCTCTTACCGCTTCGTGGAGTTCTGGACTGGCTCTGCACTGGATCTGGTGGCCTGATGGGGGATTCCGTCTGATTGTCGATGACAAACCACACCGTCTCCACGACGGACCAGGTAATCACCACAACCAGGGATAATACAGTCAGGCCGGCTAGTTTCTGGCTGTATTTGGTGAAAAAATCCAAGAATAGTTGCACCGGAGATCTCAGCGGGAAATGATGATTTACCTTAACAGGGAACAACGCTATATGCCATGTAAACCGGCATCTGCGTGCCATCCAAGGCGATTGGGGTCGTCACCAGATCTTCTCCTCTACCTCCAATACTACATCGTCCGGAGCACCAGGAATGGGCGTGGGCTGATTGGCCAGATCGAACAGACGGCCTTTGAGAATGGCCTTTCCCCAGCCGTTCCGATCAAGCTCGACAGCCAGTACCGCAAGCTCACTCGTCTTGTCTTCAATTTCCAGCGTTATCTTCGATGATTGCAAGGCCAGGTCTCCGCTCAGGGGTGGCAGGTCATACAATTGCGCCAAGCGGTAAGTGGTGTATTTGACCGTGCCCCCTGACCATTCGAGATTACCGCCCAATTGCCCGATCCAACCATCCTTTAAGTGTAATCCCAAATCACGTAAATCCAAGCGACCGGACACCTGAAGGCCGTAGTCATCTATCAATGGGTTGACTGCATCCGCCTGGACGAATCCTGAGAACCCGCTTATCTGCAGGTCATCCGATTCGCGTGAAACAGCCGCCGTTAGGCGATGGAAGGAGCCGTCGATATTGAGATGGGCTATGAGTTGACCGGTCATCAGATCGAGCGGGCTTATCCGCCACGCTACCTCGCCGGGAGGCAGAAATTTCCCCGTCACGCTGGCTGAGCCACGCCAGACAGTGCCCTCAATTCTGGACAAGCTTAGCTGCTGCGAAGCATATTCGTCACCGAACGTTTGCCATATGATTCTGGCGGGAGCAAACAGAATCATGGAAACCACGAACGTGACGATCCCGACGGCGAGAGATATCTTGAAGAGACTCATTCCAAGTGCTTGTTGATTGGATGATCTACCATGCCTTGACATTGGCAGCTAGCGGCCAGCGGGCGGCTCTGTAGGTTCACCAGGTTATGACAGTTTCGCCCTCCTGGCAAATGCTCAACCACTCGTCCGGATTCTGTTCCGGTGACCAGGAGCCCGCACAGCATCTGACTTCTACCTGCAGGTGACGATGGGCATCGCGCGCGCAATCGAGGTCCACTTCCCACGGGGTGTTGGGAGAATCGAAGAAGACGCTGCTGTAACCATCCAGGATCCTCTCCACGATGGTGATGTTGACGTTCGTGGTTTCTGTCTTAGCCAGGAAGTGATGCGTGGTTGCACTGTCGGTCGCCTGGGTGTCGAGTGCGACGGAGAGGAATCTATGCTTCAACCAGGAGATGATGTCGCCTAATTCCGTATTGGCGAGATAGATCTCAATGTCGGCATACGCTGGATCGGCCTGTTCATTCATTGGTCGGATGAATCCCCTTTCGGCGTCATGTGAGCAGGTCTTGCAGGATGTTCCTGTAGATCTCGGAGAGTTGATCGAGTTCCTGTAGGCTTACACATTCGTTCGCCTTGTGAATGGTGCTGTTGATCGGGCCCAGTTCCACAACTTCTGCACCGGCAGGAGAGATAAATCGAGCATCCGATGTCCCGCCGCTCGTTGCCAGCACCGGATCTCCTCCGGTCACCGCGTGAATACTCTTTTTGACCGCTGTAATGAGCTGACCTTGGGACGTGAGGAAAGGTTTGCCGGAGAGATTCCACTCGAGGGCATATTCAAGACCATGTTCGTCCAGTATGTGCCGGCAGCGTTCCTGCAGGGACTCCGCGCTGGACTGCGGTGAATATCTGAAGTTGAAGAGAACTTCCATTGAACCCGGTATGACGTTGACTGCACCGCTTCCGGCTTGCACATTCGATATCTGCAAACTGGTTGGCGGGAAATGCCGATCTCCCCGATCCCACTCCATGCTGACCAAGTCAGCAAGTGCGGCCAGGGATTTGTGAACAGGATTGTCGGCGAGGGACGGGTACGCTACGTGCCCCTGGGTGCCTTTGATCGACAGTCGGCCGTTTAGAGAACCTCTACGGCCGACCTTTACGGTATCGCCGAGCGTCACTTCGCTGCTGGGCTCACCGACGAGGCACCAGGTGATCTCGACGCCGCGCCGCTTCAGCTCAGTCACGACTTTGACGGTACCGTCGACGGCATCTGCTTCCTCATCGCTGGTGATCAGAAAGCCGATTCCGCCTCTGTGATCCGGATTCGATGCTACAAACCCGGCAACCGCAGTGAGCATGGCGGCGAGACTGCCTTTCATATCGGCGGCGCCTCTCCCGTACAGAATTCCATCCTTTATAGTGGGACGAAAGGGCGGATGTATCCAATCCTTCAGGGGACCGGATGGAACCACGTCGGTGTGGCCAGCGAATACAAAGAGGGGTGAATCATCACCACGAGAAGCCCAGAGGTTGCTGACGTCACCGTAGGGGAGATGCTCGACCTGAAATCCAAGTGTCTCCAATTGTGTCGTCAGGAGGTGTTGGCAGCCGCCGTCATCAGGTGAAACTGACTGGATGCTGATGAGTTGCTGCGCCAGTTCCAGAGTTGGTGATCGTCCTCCCATATGAAATCTCTTGCGCCAGCCACGTGCATGCGGGCGCGAACTCCTCAGTTACTTGCGTGCCAAGCTTCGTTCAGCTTGATCGTCTTCCTGTCGGTTCTGCATTAGTTGTGTGCATGCAAAGCGCCGTTTAAGTTGATCGCCTTCCTGTCGGTCCTGCATTAGTTATGTGCATGCAAAGCTCCTTTCAGCGTGATCGCCTTCTTGTCGGTCCTGCATTAGTTATGAGCATGCAGTGCTTCGTTCAGGCTGATCGCTTTCTTGTTGGTCCTGCATTCCACAATGCCCGTTTGGGAGTTGCGGATGAAGAGCATGTCCGACTGCCCCGCCAGTTCCCTCGCTTTGACCACTTTGACGGGATTCTTGTCTTCGTCGATGACCTGCACAAGCGTGCCTGGTGTAACGTATAGCCCGGCTTCGATGGTGCAGCGATCTCCGAGCGGAATGCCTGTACCGGCATTTGCGCTGATCAGACAATCCTTGCCTATCGTCAATACGATGTTACCACCCCCTGACAGAGTGCCGGCAGTACTTGCGCTGCCACCGAGATCGCTGCCGGCTTCGATGGTAACTCCCTGTGAGATACGACCCTCGATCATCCCGGGACCGATGGCCGCTGCATTGAAGTTGACGAAGCCTTCGTGCATGACGGTAGTTCCATCTCCCAGATACGCGCCCAGGCGCACTCTGGCTGAGTGTGCAATTCTCACGCCGCTCGGTACCACGTAGTTTGTCATCTTGGGGAACTTGTCCACCGAAGCGACTTCCACCACCTCCCCTCTCATTCGGGCTGCCAGTTGAATCTCGAACAGTTCATCCAGGTCTATGGCGCCACGATCGGTCCAGGCAACGTTGGGCAGCAGGGCGTAGATGCCTTCCAGATTCTGTTGGTTTGGTCTGACGAATCGGTGCGAGAGAAGATGCAGCTTCAGGTAGGTCTCGGGTGTGGAAGATAACTCCCGGTCCTCTTCTATGAACGTGATCACTCTCGGTTGATCGCTGGCTGCCATAGCAGTCAGAATTGTCTGTTGCCGTTGGTCATCTAGAAGAGGCATGAGCTTTGATAATGCATCTCGGTCTACTTCGATGAACCTGTTACCGCCCTGGTAGCCGACCGCGGTGCCTATTGCTTCTACCAGGGACGGTTCCGGCTGGAACAGTGGTTGTGGGTAATAGACTTCCAGCCACTCCCCGTCGCGATTCCTGGTACCAACACCCAATGCTACGCTGAAGAATTCGGCATCTGTCATATCTTATTTCTCCGCGAGTTCCGATCGAGGGAACTTGCTTTCCAGAAAATCTACAATGCGAGAGGCGGCATCAGTACATCTGTCCAACGGTGCAACCAGAGCCATTCGAACACGATGGCTACCTGGATTGACGCCATCTACTTGCCGTGACAGGTAACTGCCTGGCAATACTGTAACATTCTGTTGTTGAAATAACTGCCTTGTGAACTCTTCATCCGGTATGGATGTCCTTGGCCACAGATAGAATCCTGCCGAAGGTCGTTCTACATCCAAGTGGTCCCCGATGATATCCAAAACGGCATCGAACTTAGCGACGTAGTTGGCGCGATTCTGAATAACGTGCTCCTCATCCCGCCAGGCCAGCATGCTGGCGGTCTGGTTTTGTATGGACATAGCTGAGCCGTGATAGGTTCGATAGAGCAGAAACTGCGCCACTAGCTGCTCGTCACCCGCCACGAACCCGGAACGCAATCCAGGCAGATTCGATCGTTTGGAAAGACTGTTGAATACCAAACAACGTTTGTAGCTGTGCCTATCCATGGCGCTGCAGGCTTGCAGCAACCCAACAGGCGGATCCGCTTCATGCATATATATTTCTGAGTAGCATTCGTCTGACGCGATTACAAAATCATAGCTGTCAGAGAGGGCGATCAATCTCTGTAGAGTCTCCAAATCGATTACGGATCCGCTGGGATTGGCCGGCGTGCATAGATAGAGTAACTGACATTTCGACCAGGTTTCTTCCGGCACACTGGAAAAATCGGGGAGGAATCCCTGATCGTCAACACAGTTGAGGTACCGAGGCTCTGCACCTGCAAGGATCGCTGCCCCTTCGTAGATCTGGTAGAACGGATTCGGTAGCAGGACTGTTGCCCCTTCACTTCTTTCTATCACGGCCTGTGCAAATGCGAATAGTGCTTCTCTGGTTCCGTTGACCGGCAAAATCTGAGTTTCTGCGTTGATGGACTCTTGTTCAAGACTGAAACGACCTATGAGCCAGCGAGCGATGGTTTCTTTCAACTCGAGTAGGCCTTGGGTTGCGGGATATGTACCGAATGCCTGCTTCAACATGGCCTGATCGGTGAATTGATCGATTACGAACTGTGGCGCAGTGTGTTGTGGTTCACCTAAAGACAGTGGAATGTTGCTGAGAGACGCGGGCGCGGAAAGATCTGCAAGCAGCATGTTTAGCCGCTCAAAGGGGTAGGGGTACAGCTTTTCGAGAAGGGTGTTCATGCTATCGCCCGAGTATCTGCATGGTCGCCCAGTTCTGTTTTTTGTGGGGACGGCTAGGTGTTTGCATGATCATCGAGTTCCGCTATCAGAGTTTGCTTGAGGATGGTGCAGAGCTCGGGATCCCCAATGGGTTCTCCGTCGTTGTCACAGATGAAGAAGACATCTTCAACCCTATCCCCCAGCGTTGTGATCTTGGCGTTTTGAAGGACTATTTCGAACTCTACAAATATGCGACCCAGCAGCGCCAACAGTCCCGCTCTGTCTGGAGTAGCGATCTCAAGAACAGTCTGTTGTGTGACGATGTCATTGCTGATCGTAACATGGGCTTGCACGTTGAACTGTTTTAGTGACTTGGAAGTCCTGCGTTTGACCAGATTGGAGTATTCCTCTGGATGGCTTAGATGCTCTTTCAGTATTGCCAGAATCTTCGCAATCTTCTCCCGATTTTCGCCGACAGGCTGTCCGTCAATATCCAGCACGATGAATGTATTGAAGACCAGATCGCCCGCAGAGGTAATTATCCTCGCTTCCTGGACTCCCAATCCCAACTGATCCAAAGCGGTTACGGTCGCGGCGAACAGATAATCTCTGTTGTGCGCATGCATGAATATCTGCGTAGCGCCTTCTTCTCCCTGTTGGTAATAACGATCTTTGATGAGAACCAGTGGCCCTTCATCCAGCGAGTGGGCCAGGATGGCTTCTGTATGCCAGACGATATCGGCGAGGGTCTCGCGGATGAAATACTCATCGCCTATGCTATCCCACAGCGACAGAATCTCATGCTCACTAATGCCTTTCAGAACTAGTCGATCGATGACAGCAGTCTGAGCATCAGCTATATATTCGGACTTATCGACGTAGTTTTCCAGTCCTCGTCTCAACAGCCGTTTAGTGTCGAGATAAAGCTGTCTCAGCAGAGCAGCCTTCCAACTGGTCCAGATAACAGGGTTGGTCGCCGTAATGTCGGCTACGGTAAGCGTGTACAGATAGTCCAGTCTGACCTGATCCTGTACCAGCAGGGCGAATTCTCTTACGATCTCGGGGTCTGAGATGTCCTTTTTCTGTGCCGTGACCGACATGACAAGGTGGTTCAGCACCAACCAGCTGACCAGATTGCTGTCCCATCTGCCCAGATTGTGTTGCTGACAGAATTCCAGTACGCACTGTGATCCCAGTTTTGAATGATCTCCTCCCCTGCCTTTACCTATATCGTGATAGAGAGCAGCTATATAGAGGAGCTCTATCTTGGGCAATCTTGGATTGATGTGGGCAGCTACCGGGAATCTCTGCTCGCTGTTCTTATACCTGAATAGTCGTGCATTGCGTATCACCTGCATGGTGTGTTCATCTACGGTGTAAATGTGAAACAGGTCAAATTGCATCTGCCCAATGATCCGACCAAACTCCGGCAGGTACGCCCCCAGGATTCCATAGCGTTTCATTCGTCGCAGATGGAAAGAAAGCTGGTGAGGTGACCTAAGCAGTTCCATAAATAGGGCGGTTGCTTTCGGGTCTGCTCTGAATTTGTCATCTATGAGATAGATGTGATTTCTCACCAGTCTGATCGTTGAGGATCTCACACCTTCGATATTCTCGTGGTTTCCCAACAGGACAAACAGTTCGATCAATGCTGGTGGAAAGGAAGCGAAGATATCGTCCGCGACGACCTCAATGTAATTGTTGTGAATCCGAAATCGTTGGTTGAGAGGCCTTAGGACCGTCCGTTCACCTTTCCTCAATATCTCTTCTTCGAAATGCTGCAACAGCAAACTGGTAAGTCCGCGTAGACTGAGGGCAGTACGATAGCAATCCTGCATGAACTGCTCCACTGCCAGGAGATCATCACGATCCTTGTAGCCAAACAGATCGGCGAGCTTGCGCTGAGATTCGAAGGACAATCGATCATCCGCACGCTCCGACAGAATATGCAGTCCATATCGAACCTTCCACAGGAACGCTCGGCCTCTCGTTAGCGATTCACTCTCAGATCGCGTGAGAAAGCCGTAATGGATCAGATCATCCAGGTCATCGGCAGCGAATTTCCGCATTGCCACCCACACGACCATCTGGATATCTCTCAGTCCGCCAGGTGAACTCTTGATGTTCGGTTCCAGGTTGTAGATGGTCTCATCGTATTTTTCGTCCCGTCTCGTTTGCTCCGCTATCTTGGCTTCAAAGAACTTCTTGCTGGACCACATTCTGCGGGGGCCGACTTTCTTCGACATTTTTAGTCTGAGTTCATCGCTGCCTGCGATCGTACGGCTTTCCATCAAGGCGGTCATGATCGTGACGTCCGATCTGCATTGGATCTTGCACTCGTTCACGGACCTGACACTGTGTCCCACTTCCAGGCCGATATCCCACAACAACGTCAGAAAATTCTGAATATTCTGCTTGTGAAGTGTGTAAGTATTTCGTTCCAGAAGTATCAACAGATCGATGTCGGAGTGAGGAAGCAGCTCACCGCGCCCATAGCCGCCGACTGCTAACAGGCTGATTCTGGTCTTTCGCCAGCTAGTGATGTTCTCGTTCCAGTCAAACCGATGCCAGGTCAGATTGAGAATCTCGTCCATGAAGATGGCTCGTTCACACACCAATTTCTCCACTGATGCTCCGGCATAGAAGCGTTCAGCCAAAGTGAGCTGCGCTGATCTCAGCTCAGCCTTTAGGACAGGGATCATTTGCGAGCGGTTGACCAACTGGACCTCAAGCTGTTTGCGATCCACTAGATCGGTCGTTAGCATGGCGTTATTCATACAGATGTCTTGGCGGGCGAGAGCGGCACTTCTGCGCTTGTGACATCAGGAGCACCTTGGCATCGTGTCATCTGTGCGTTGCGTCAAGATTTCGTAACCAGTCTCTGTGACCAGGATCGTGTGTTCCCATTGAGCCGTTAGTTTGTGATCTTTAGTAACGACGGTCCACTGGTCGGGCAGCAGCCTGACATGGCGCTTGCCAGCGTTGATCATCGGTTCGATGGTAAACGTCATACCTGCTTCCAGGATCAAACCGGTGCCCGGGTTGCCGTAGTGCAAAACCTGTGGCTCTTCATGAAAGATGGTGCCGATGCCATGGCCACAGTATTCGCGCACGATCGAATATTGACTCTGCTCTGCATGTGACTGGATTGCGTGACCGACATCTCCGAGAAAGCTTCCCGGTTTCACCGCTGCGATACCTTCGTAAAGACACTCCTGCGTGACCCTGACCAGACGTTCCGCCAGAACACTGCACTTGCCAACCAAGAATGTCTGGCTGGTGTCGCCGTGATAGCCATCTTTAATTACCGTGATATCGACATTTACGATGTCACCGCTCTTGAGTATCTTCTTGTCACTGGGTATTCCATGGCATACCACGTGATTGACCGAAGTGCAGATGGATTTGGGAAAACCTCTGTAATTCAATGGTGCTGGAATGGCGTTTTGAACCTTCACTGTATATTCATGGCAGATTCTATCCAGTTCTCCGGTGCTGACTCCCGGCTTGACAAACGGCCGAATCATTTCCAATTGCGCGGCGGCCAGTTTGCCGGCCACTCTCATCTTCTCGATCTCTTCCTTAGACTTGGTCTTGGTGCTCATGAAACTGAATCTTCGAAGAAAAGAGAACTATACCAGATTTGAAATTTCTCAGAACGTGGACTTGGACAGCCGTCCCGGGCAGCGCCTTCATCGGACCAGGGCCGTCAGTGAATATTTGGTCTTAAGGACTGATTTATGGTATAAAGCGCGCGCTTTTCGGTGTCAGACGACTAAAATACAGATTACTAAATCCGCACATGCATCGACACATGGTTTCGGGTGCCTCGAGAGGGGTTGAACCATGGGATGCATGGAGGCATAACCCTAACGATTGGAGTTCGAAATGTCTAACGTATCGATGCGTGACCTGCTGGAAGCGGGTGTACACTTTGGCCATCAGACCCGGTATTGGAATCCCAAAATGGATCCATACCTATTCGGGTCCCGCAACAACATCCATATCATCAATCTTGAGTACACCCTGACTGCTTTTGACGAATCACTGGCAGTCATCAAGAACCTTGCCGCTCGGAGAAACAAGATACTGTTTGTCGGGACGAAACGTTCCGCCGGTAAAGTCATCAAGGAGCACGCCGAGAATTGTGGTATGCCCTATGTCGACAAGCGCTGGTTGGGTGGCATGTTGACGAATTACAAGACCATCCGGCAATCCATCCGTCGATTGCGGGAACTGGAAGTTCAAAGTACCGACGGCACCTTCGAAAAGCTGACCAAAAAGGAAGCACTGTCTCGGCAAAGAAATCTGGACAAATTGGAGCGGAGCCTGGGTGGTATCAAGGACATGGGGGGATTGCCCGATATTCTGTTCGTTATCGATGTCGATCACGAGCGTATTGCCATATGTGAGGCGAACAAGCTTGGCATTCCCGTGGTCGGCATTGTGGATTCAAATTCCGACCCTGATGGGGTCGATTACATCATCCCAGGCAATGACGATGCGATTCGATCGATTCGATTGTTCGTTGAAGGGGTCGCCGACGCTGTCGTGGAGGGTCGTAGCGAAGCTGAAGGTGAGATGTCGGCAGAGGATTTTGTAGAAATAGCTGAGCCGGACGTTGCCTCCGACTCCGGCGTTTCCCGGGAAGCAGCAGCTGCCCAAGGATCTGCGTTGGAATCTACTCAGGAACCTGGCGTGGACGCTGCCACAGTGGATGCTGCCGCAGTGGACGCTGCCGCAGTGGACGCTGCCGCAGTAGATGCTCCCGCAATGGATGCTGCCGAACCTGAACCTGAACCTGAACTGGAAGCTCCCGCAGTGGATGCTCCCGCAGTGGATGCTCCCGCAGTGGATGCTGCCGCAGTGGATGCTCCCCCAGTGGACACTGCCGAACCTGAACCTGAGCCTGAACCTCAGGCTCCCGCAGAGGATGCTCCCCCGGTGGACACTGCCGCAGTGGACACTGCCGAACCTGAACCTGAACCTGAACCGGAAGCTGCCGCAGTGGACACTGCACAGGCTGCCGAACCGGATGCGCCACCAACCACCGACGATGGGAATACAGCAGACAAAGATTAGGTGGGTACGTTAACTGCTGCGTCAGGTGGAATGGGATAGTTCTGCAACACTCCGGTTAGCTCTCCCTGCTTGCGCCTTCGGCGTGGCGTGAACATCTTAAATTAAAGCGAGGAAACAAAATGGCTGCGATAACTGCATCTTTAGTAAAGGACCTACGCCAGAGAACCGGCATCGGCATGATGGACTGCAAGAAAGCGCTGCTTGAGTCTGATGGCGATATCGATGATGCAATCGAAATACTGCGTAAGAACAGTGGTCTGAAGGCTGCAAAAAAAGCTGGTAGATCTGCCACCGATGGTCTGGTCAAGGTCATCGTGTCGGATGATCGACAATCCGCAGCCATGGTAGAAGTCAATTGTGAAACCGATTTTGCCGCCCGCCACGAGGATTTTAGCGGTTTCGTTGAGACGGTTACGGCAGAGATCTTTGCCAGCCAAGAAACCGATATTGACAAACTGCTGGCGGCTGGTCTCGAGAAGGAGCGTCAGGTCCTGGTTCAGAAAATCGGTGAAAACACGACTATTCGAAGGGCAGAGTCAATATCCGTCGAAAGTGGTCAGATAGGGGTTTATGTCCACAACGGCAAGATCGGGGTGCTGGTGGTGCTGCGGGGAGGCGATCAAGTGCTCGGCAGAGATATCGCCATGCATATAGCGGCTGCTAATCCATTGGTCGTGAGCCCGGATGATGCACCTGAGGAGACCGTGGCCAGAGAGCGAGAGATCTACATCGCACAAGCGGAGGCGAGTGGCAAACCGCAGGAAATTGTCGAAAAAATGGTTGAAGGTCGGGTTCGAAAATATCTCGCTGAGATCAGCCTGCTCGACCAACCCTTCGTCAAGGACCCGGATCAGAAGGTCAGTGCGTTATTGAAGGCCGCCGATGCCTCCATAGACAGCTTTGTTCGCTATGAAGTGGGTGAAGGCATGTGAGCCATGCACAAGTAGGCTGGATTCACAGAGCGAGTGCAACACTATGTCAGCGACCGGGTCAGCCAAGGGGGCAGTCAAGTACCAGCGGATACTCTTAAAGCTCAGTGGAGAAGCCCTGAGCGGTGAAGAGAGTTTCGGCATTGACCCGAGACTACTCGACCGGGTGGCTGCTGAGATAGAGCAGTTGACTGACATTGGTGTTCAGGTGGGACTGGTTATCGGTGGTGGTAATCTGTTCCGCGGTGCGACGCTGCAGGCAGCTGGCATGAATAGGGTCACGGGCGATCACATGGGAATGCTTGCCACCGTGATGAATGCTCTGGCGATGTCGGATGCGCTGCGCAGAGCCGGACTCGCCACTGTGGTCATGTCAGCCATTCCGCTTATCGGCATCGCAGACCACTTCGACAGAAGCCACGCCATGAGTCGCCTTGCCGCTGGTGAAGTCGTAATCTTCACGGCTGGTACCGGGAACCCATTTTTCACGACGGATTCTGCTGCCTGTCTGCGTGCCATTGAAATCGATGCGGACATTGTGCTCAAGGCAACCAAAGTAGATGGAGTTTATTCCGCCGACCCGATGGTTTATCCTGATGCCAGAAGATTCGAATCCCTGACCTATGCAGAGGTGATCGAGCAGGAACTTGCAGTGATGGACTTGACCGCCATCTGTTTGGCCAGAGATCATGAGATGCCTGTGCGAGTGTTTGCTATGAGCAAGGCAGGTGCGCTCGGCAGGCTTGTGGCGGGCGAGAACATAGGGACCCTCATATCGGGTTAGTACAGGGTACCAGAGTCGGTTCACTGACGAGTTCCCCTGCCACTTCCAGCCAGATCTGGATGGCCACTAACTAGGACGGTACAGTGATAAACGAATTACGGGAAGACACGACGGTCCGCATGGACAAGACGCTGGGCTCGCTGGAAACTACTTTCGCCAAGATCAGAACCGGCAGAGCACATCCCAGTCTGTTGGATACCATTTTGGTGCCCTACTATGGTACCGACACCCCTCTCAAGCAGGTTGCCAACATAACGGTCGAAGAGGCACGTTCACTGTTGATAACGCCTTGGGAAAAGTCACTCATTCCGGCTGTGGAAAAGGCAATCCTCAAATCAGACCTGGGGCTGACCCCGTCTTCCAGTAGCGACAATATACGTCTTCCCATGCCGGCCTTGACTGAAGAAAATCGCAGGGACCTGACTCGCGTAGCGCGACATGAGGCAGAAAATGCCCGGGTTGCTATTCGGAATATCAGAAGAGATGCCAACTCTGATCTGAAAGACCTTCTCAAGGATAAGGATATCAGCGAAGATGAAGAGAAACTCGGTCTGGAGATGATTCAGAAGCTCACGGATGAGAAGATTGCCGACGTTGACAAGGTTTTAAAGGCAAAAGAGGCCGATCTGCTGGAAAACTAGCGGAACTCACAACAGACCGGATCAGGTGAAGTGCTCATACAGCGAGTTGTCACGGCACTGATACTGGCGCCCATCGTAATCGCCGGCATTTTCCTGCTGTCAGACGGTTTTTTTGCGGTGTTTGTCGGTCTTTTTATCGTCGTCGGTGGATGGGAGTTTGCCAATTTATGTGGCCTGGCATCTGTCCAAAGGGTTCTCTACGCAGGACTGATATTGCTGGTGATGGTCAGCGCCTATTATTTCTTGAGCTCCGGGCTGCTACTGTGGATCGGACTTGTCTGGTGGTGCATCGCCTTTGTGCTGGTGGTGAGTTATCCCCGCGGCGTGAAGCTTTGGGGACGCGTCTGGCAGCGATCGTGCATTGGATTTGTCATCCTGGTACCTGCATGGATCAGTCTGATCCAGTTAAAGACGTATGAAAACAGCACTTTCCTCATCCTGGTGCTCATGTTTCTGATATGGGGTGCCGATGTCGGTGCCTATTTTGCGGGGCGTGCCTTTGGTCAGAAGAAGCTTGCACCTCGGGTCAGCCCCGGCAAGTCATGGGCCGGCGTATACGGTGGGCTGGCTTCCGCGGCGGTGGTTGTACTGCTCGCAATTTGGTGGGAGAACTCGATGCTGTCCGGAAGCCAGTGGGTGATGTTCTTCTTTCTGTGCATGTTGATCGTGGTAGTGTCCGTGCTTGGTGACCTGACAGAAAGCATGTTCAAACGCCACAGGGGCGTCAAGGACAGCAGTGGCTTACTGCCCGGTCACGGCGGTATATTGGATCGAATCGACAGTCTTTTGGCAGCCGGTCCGGTATATGCTCTGTCGCTGACTCTGATAGGCTGGAAGTAGCAGCATGCCGGTAAAAGACGTGACAGTACTTGGATCCACCGGATCTGTCGGACGTAATACACTGGATGTCATTGCGCGCCACAAGGACCTTTACAGAGTCTTTGCCGTGACCGCAAACACAAATACCGAGCGGCTTCTAGAGCAGTGTCACCAGTTCGAGCCCCGCTTCGCCGTTCTGCAGAATGCCGATGCTGCCCTGCAACTCACCCGGCGGATGAAGGATCAGGGGGGCAGAACAACCGTTCTGGCCGGAGTCGAAGGATTGCTCGAGGTGGCTTCCCACGGTGACTGCGATTACGTGATGGCCGCCATTGTGGGAGCGGCAGGTCTGGAGCCGACGCTAGCAGCCGTCACGAGTGGCAAGCGTGTACTTTTGGCCAACAAGGAAGCACTGGTCATGTCCGGCTCGCTCTTTATGGAAGCGGTGAAGAGTTCGGGGGCTGAAGTGCTGCCCATCGACAGCGAACACAATGCCATCTTCCAGTGCATGCCGAGGGCACTCCATCCGGGGGCACTCCAGCCGGGGGCGACCTCCTTAGAATCCAAGGAGATCCGCCGAATCCTGCTCACCGGGTCAGGCGGACCCCTGTTGCGGGAACCACTCGAGAAATTAAAGTATGTCCACCCGGACAGAGCCTGCGCTCACCCGAACTGGAAGATGGGAAGGAAAATATCGGTCGACTCTGCAACGATGATGAATAAGGGACTAGAGTTGATCGAGGCAAACTGGCTCTTCGATGTCGAGATGGATCGAATCGAGGTCATCATTCACCCGCAGAGCATAGTCCATTCGATGGTCGAGTATCTGGATGGATCCATTTTGGCTCAGTTGAGCAGCCCCGACATGCGCACGCCGATCGCCCACGGATTGGCGTGGCCACAGCGCATAGACTCAGGTGTGGCAAGCCTCGATTTTTCCTCACTGGGGCAGCTTCAGTTCGAATCGGTGGATTTGGAGAGATATCCCTGTTTGAGGCTTGCCATGGAGGTGCTTGCAGCAGGTGGATCGATGCCAACCGTGTTGAATGCCGCTAATGAGGTGGCTGTGCAGGCGTATCTGGATGAACTTATTTGCTTTACAGACATCCCAAGTATTATTGATGCTGTGCTTGAACGGACAGACGCTCCTGCAGCACACAGCATAGAAGAAATTTTGGAAATCGACAGAATTACCAGGCACACAGCCCTTGGAATGATCGACACTACGCAACGACCGCAGTAGGTTAAGGATTGCATCGCATTTATGGCATTTATAGAGCCAGCGTTAGCTTTGATAGTCACTATATCGATACTGGTGACCATCCACGAATTGGGCCATTTTTGGGTGGCCAGAATGTGTGGTGTCAAAGTTCTGAGATTTTCAGTCGGATTCGGCAAGCCACTGTTCAAGTATCGGTTGGCACCAGTCGAGATGGCCCCGCCGCCGGAAGACCAGCCGATCCTCACCAGGGCAAACGAGAACTTCGGTACAGAGTTTGTGGTTGCCGCCATACCTCTTGGTGGGTACGTCAAGATGCTGGATGAGAGAGAGGGCCATGTAGCCGATGATGAACTGCATCTGGCTTTCAACCGAAAGCCGGTAGCCACGAGAATTGCTATTGTCGCTGCCGGGCCTTTGGCCAACTTCCTGCTCGCAATACTCTGTTATTGGCTCGTCTTCACCACTGGTGTAACAGGCATCGTTCCCCTTCTGGGTGAGATTGACAGAGACAGCAAAGCGGGAGCAGCAGGGTTTGTGAAGGGTGAGGAGATCGTCAAAGTGGACGCGGCATCGATCGCCACCTGGACGGACCTGAATTTCGAGCTGTTCAAGAGAATCGGTGACACGGGTGCGATTCGCTTCACAGTTAAGGAGTTGGATTCCGAGGCACTGTTTGAACGCCGGATCGATGTAGAGGAGTGGCTCGCCGATGAAGAAAGTCCCTACCCGACCCATGATCTTGGTCTCGTGCTGCATCACCCCGCAGTAATCCGCAGCCTGGAAGAGGGTGGTAGAGCATCGGAAGCCGGGCTCAAGGCGGATGATCAAGTGGTGCAAATCGACGGGTTCGCCATCGATAACTGGACCGAATTTGTAGACATCATCCGGCGGAATCCGGAGCAACGGCTGGACCTGACAGTACTGCGACAGGGCAAAACTATCTACCTGCCGCTCAGGCCGGCAAGAAAGATCGATGATGGTAACGAAATTGGCTACATAGGTGCAGCCACCCATATGAATGAAATACCCGAGTATATGCAACGGGATGTCAGTTATCCTGTCTACAAAGCTTGGTTGCCTGCCGTTCACAAGACCTGGTCCATGACTGTGTTCACGCTGGCGTCTGTAAAGAAGATGATCATGGGCGCCATTTCGCCGAGTAATCTGAGTGGGCCGATTACCATCGCGCGGGTGGCGGATGCTTCGGCCAAATCCGGACTGGAGTCCTATATTGGGTTCATCGCTCTGCTCAGCATTAGTCTGGGCGTGCTAAATCTACTGCCGATACCGATCCTCGACGGTGGCCATCTACTCTACTATTTCATCGAATTGGTTAGAGGACAACCGGTATCGGAACGCATCCAGATGTTGGGGCTACAACTGGGCGTATTTCTTATCGTCGGCATTATGTTGCTGGCCTTCTATAACGATTTTGCGCGGTTTTAGCTTGTGCGTGTCCAGATCAGGCCAACACCCGTGGGACGGAATCCAGATCACTAGCTAATGTGGAGGACTATTCGGTGACCAACGTAGACGCACCGACCCATGACCCGAGTGTTACATCATGTTAACTAAACGAATTCTCGTTTTACTGTTGCTGATCACGTCGCGATTGGCATGTGCTGACGTGTTTGAAGTATTGGATATCAGAGTAGAGGGATTGCAGAGGATTTCTGCAGGAACGGTTTTCAGCGCTGTATCTCTCAATGTAGGCGATACGGCAGACGCGGCCAGCGTCAGGCAAGTGATCCGGGAGCTGTTTAAAACCGGTTTCTTCCTGGACGTAAATGTCGGCAGAGACGGCAATATACTGGTTATTCAAGTATCTGAACGGCCATCGATCAGCAATCTCGAGATAGAGGGAAACAAAGCGATTGAAACCGAGGCATTGTTGGAAGGGCTGGAGCAGTCCGGTTTGTCGGCCGGGCAGATATTCAAACAGTCCACTCTCGAGCATATCAGGCAGGATCTGGAACGGCAGTATGTAGCTCAGGGCCGTTACGGTGCGAAGATTGAAACGACCGTGGAGGAACTGCCTCGCAACCGCATAGGTGTCCAGATCGATGTCACAGAGGGTGAGGTCTCAGGGATTCGCCACATTAATATCGTTGGCAACACACTTTTTAGTGATGATGAGCTTGAGGAAATACTTGAACTCAGGCTCCCCACCCTGTTTTCGTTTTATACCAAGGACGACAAGTACTCAAAAGAGAAACTATCCGGCGACCTGGAATCACTTGAATCCTATTACCTTAATCGGGGCTACATCAATTTCAATATTGAATCCACTCAGGTATCCATCACGCCGGACAAGAAGGATGTTTACATCACCATCAATATTGTCGAGGGCGAGAAGTTCACCGTCGGCGCTGTAGAGATCGCCGGTGAACTACATGAAGTGGCCGGGGACTCCATCCAGGCCCTGCTGCTGGTAAGGGAAGGGCAGGTTTTTTCCCGGGAAAGGATGACGGTATCCGAGGAGAGGATAGAAGCGGCTCTTGGTAACGCTGGGTACACATTTGCCAGCGCTACCGGGCAACCGGAGCCAAATGAGGAAGACAATACGCTGACGGTTAAGTTCTTTGTGGACGCAGGCAAAAGGGCCTATGTCAGACGGATCAGTTTCAGTGGAAACACCGTTACACAGGATGAAGTATTGCGGCGCGAAATGCGTCAGATGGAAGGTGGATGGGCGTCGACAGCGGCTATTGAACGCTCCAAGGTACGCATGGAAAGGTTGGGTTTCTTTAAGGACGTGAACGTAGAAACACCGCCTGTGGCGGGCACTGACGACCAGATTGATGTTGAGTATTCGGTCGAAGAGCAGCCGTCCGGTTCGATCTCGGCAACCCTCGGATTCTCACAGGGATTCGGATTGATTCTTGGTCTGGGATATCAGGAGTCCAATATCTTCGGTTCAGGCAACAGTATTAATGTCGGCGTAAATCGTAGTAGTTTTCAAACATCTTATAATTTCTCCTTCTTCGATCCGTATTACACGGTGGATGGCGTGAGCCGGGGTTACTCCATGTTCTTCAGGCAAAGTGATTTTGAAGAACAGAATATCGCGAGGTTCTCATCCGATTCATTCGGTGGATCGGTCAATTACGGTTATCCCGTCAGTGAGGTATCAAGGATAAATTTCAGCGTTAGTTTTGAGAGTACTCGCATCAAGGAGGGCCTCTTCCCCGCACAGGAAATATCTGAGTTTCTGAGAAAGGAAGGCAAGAACTTCGACCTTGTCTCCTTGACCGGTACTTATCTGATGTCGGCCCTCAACAGGGGCTTGTTACCCTCGGGGGGTCGTTCACAGAGCCTCTCCTTTGAAATGACCCTCCCCGGCAGTGCACTGGAATTTTTTCAGGTCAGATATTCGGGCCAGATTTTCTTTCCGCTGACTCGAATGTTCACTTTGCGCCTGCGCAGCGAATTGGGCTTTGGTGACAGCTATGGGGGCACAGGTACCTATCCGTTTTACAAACATTTCTATAGTGGTGGATCGGGTTCCGTGCGCGGATATGAGCAAAATTCGCTTGGGCCGAAGAGCACACCCTCTGAATTTGACATCTTTTCAGAGGACGATCCGATAGGTGGTAACGTGCTGATAGAGGGCAGTGCGGAGATACTGTTCCCGTTACCATTTGTCAAGGATCGGCGTTCTATCAAATCCGTTCTGTTCGTCGATGCAGGCAATGTTTTTAACACAGATTGTCCCGAGATCAGCACGACGTGCAAGGATTTCGACTATCGTGCGCTACGCTATTCAGCCGGTATCGCTGTCACCTGGATTACGGGATTTGCCCCGATCAGTTTTAGTCTGTCGGTTCCGTTCAATGATCTGAAGGGCGATGAGACGGAAAGTTTCCAGTTTGAGCTGGGCAGAACCTTCTGATATTGCTCGAATCAAAGGTACGTAGGGTTTGCAGTCTGAGCTGGGTAGAACTCTCTGATATTGCTCAAATCAATTGAATCAGACCCAGGAGTATGCAAATATCTCCGCCCTGAGCAGAAAAGATGATGAATTCCAGTACCCGAGGAGATGTAAAGTGCACAAGATCCCGCAAATACTCACGTTACTGTTGCTGACTGCAACCGTCTGCAGTACACCTTTGGCCTTCGCTGAGGTCAAGGTCGCTGTTCTGAATTCGCAGCAGGCGATTTTGCAGTCAGCTGAAGCGAAACAACAGCTGCAGGAAATGGAAGAGGAGTTCAAGGATGAGCAAAAGGAAATTCGGGACATTGATGCTGAGCGAACGGCGCTGCTTGAAAAGGCCCAGAAAGACCTTGAGGTGATGAGTCAGACAGAACAGAGAAAATTGCAGCGACAGATCGAGTCAATCACTGCCGACTTGCAGTACAAGAGCCAGAAGTATCAGAAGGAGGTCGTTGAACGTCAACGGGAACTCATGGCCGGATTTACTCAGAAACTGGAGGATGCCATCAAAGCGATTGTACTGAGCGATGACTACGATCTGGTCGTCAATCGTGAAGCTATCGTCTACGTCGGAGAACTCTACGACATCACACGCAAGACAACCGAAAAACTGAATGCATTGGCTGCCAAGAGTCAGGACTAATAGTGTGTCCGGAGCCATAGCAGCCTATGTCTCAAGAGAAGGGTTTCACCCTCGGTGAGATTGCCGCATACCTCGACATCGAACTCATAGGGGATGAATCCACGCGGGTTAGCGGTATCGCGAGTCTGCCGGACGCCAAACCAGGCCAACTGAGTTTTCTTTTCGCTCCTTCATTCAGCAAGTATCTGCAGACGACCCGTGCTTCGGCCGTGGTCATGAAAGATGACCGGAGCCACGACTGCAGCATGCCGGTGCTGATTGCTACAGATCCTAGACTGGCATGGGCGAAGATCTCCCATTATTTCGATCAGCGACCGCAGCCAGATAGATCCATACACCCTAGTGCAAGTGTTAGCGTTCGCGCTGACATTGGCACAGACGTCAGTATTGGCGCAAACGCTGTAATCGAAGATGATGTTCGTGTGGGAAGTGACGTTATCATTGGACCAGGCTGCACGATTGGAGAAGGATGTCAGATCGACGCCGGCACGAGACTTGCCGCTAATGTAACACTCTATCATCGGGTGATCATCGGAAAGAACGTGATCATACATAGTGGTTCTGTGATTGGAGCGGATGGATTCGGATTTGCTTTTGATCCCGAAGAACATCGTTTTCGGAAGATCGAGCAGGTGTACGCGGTTAGAATAGGTGATGATGTGGAGATCGGCGCGGGTACCACCATAGATCGCGGTGCGCTCAACGACACCGTGTTGGGCAAGGGGGTCAAACTGGACAACCAGGTTCAGGTGGGACATAACACAACCATCGGCGATCATACAGTGATATCCGGATGTACCGCCATTGCCGGCAGCACCAGCATCGGAAGTTACTGTCTTCTGGGCGGAGCCGTAGGGGTTATCGACAATCTTGAAATAACCGATCGCGTCGAGATTACAGCCATGACCCTGGTAAGTCAGTCAATCACAGAACCGGGTCGTTATTCGTCCGGCACCGGGCTGCTACCCAGCCGTGATTGGAAAAGGAATATCGTCGGCTTTAAGAAAATGGATGAGATGCTGAAAAGGCTTAAGCAGGTAGAAAAACGGTTGCAGAAACTTGCCGACGATTCGCGCACCGACGGATCACGCGCGACGATTCAGAATCCTAACGAGAAGTAACATGGATATAATAGAGATCCAGAAATATCTCCCCCATCGATATCCCTTCCTGATGGTCGACAGGGTCACCGAGTTCGAGTCGCACAAGCGCATCGTGGCGATCAAGAATGTAACCATCAATGAGCCCCTTTTCCTGGGTCACTTCCCAGTTCAGCCGGTTTTCCCCGGTGTATTGATCGTTGAAGCGCTGGCCCAGGCGGCAGGCATCCTTGCTTTCAAGAGTCTTGATAAAACTCCCGAGGATGGCTCTGCCTACTACCTGACAGGAACGGGCAAGACTAAATTCAGGAGAGCCGTGTTTCCTGGGGATCAACTGCAATTGGAGGTGGAGATCGTCCGGCTCAGAAATCAGTGGATGAAGGCAGAGGGGCGGGCAACAGTGGCTGGTGAGCTGGCGTGTTCTACAACGTTGACCTGCGCTGAACAGGAGGTCGGATAGCAACTGCTCGGCTGTTGTGCAGGCGACCCAGACTCCGCCATAGAGAGTCACAATGACAGATCCCTTGACGATAGGCATGGTAGCGGGAGAGGCCTCCGGCGACAATCTTGCCAGCTCTGTCATCGGGGAGATAAAGAACCTGAATGCCGAGGTCGAATTCGTTGGGGTAGGGGGCCCGCTCATGACGGAGCACGGCTTTCAGACGTGGTTCGACATGGAGCGACTGTCAGTGAACGCATTCGCCGATCCTCTCAGACGTCTGCCGGATTTGCTTCACATCCTTCTCACATTAAGACGTCGTCTGGTAAGGGATCCCCCTGACGTTTTTGTTGGGGTGGACTTCAACTTCTTCAATCTTCTACTGGAAGGCCTGCTGAAGAAGGCGGGAATTCCAACAGTGCATTACGTGAGTCCGTCCGTGTGGGCCTGGCGACCGGGCCGACTGAAGAAGATCGCAAGATCAGTAGACTTGATGTTAACCCTCTATCCGTTCGAGACGGAAATCTACAGGCAAAGGAACATCGAAGTCCGTTTTGTCGGCCATCCGAAAGCGGATGAGATCCCCTTGACTAATAATCCGAGGACAGCGAGAGCAACGCTGGGATTCAGCGTGGATGATAAAGTCATAGCCATTCTGCCCGGCAGTCGTGGCAGCGAGATCAAATACTCCGGAGAGGCCTTCTTCAGGGCGGCAAACATCTGTCACACCGAATATCCCGAACTGAGATTTGTCGTTCCGAGTGCCAACCCTCAGAGGAAAAGGCAGATCCTGCAGTTGATCGCACGGATCTCCCCGCACTTGAGGATTAAAGTGCTCGACGGAGACGCCAAGACTGCGATCAGCAGCGCCGATGTAGTGCTGGTCAATTCCGGCACTGCCACGCTGGAAGCATTGCTGCTGAAAAGGCCCATGGTGATGTCCTATCGTCTTGGCAACTTAACCTATGCCATCGTCTCCAGGTTGGTCAAGACGCCCTATTTCGCCTTGCCCAATATACTGGCTGGACGGGAACTGGTTCCTGAACTGTTACAGCATGAGGCGACCCCGGAAGCTCTGGCACAAGCACTGTTGCAGAGACTGGCACAACCCGAACAGGCAGAGCTGATGAGGGAGTTCGAACAGATCCATCGCCAGTTGCAGCGAAATGCGGGCGCCCGGGCAGCGGAAGCGATTCTCGAATTAGTTGAAGCGAAGCGATTGACGTGACAGCGTTCGCGACATAACCAGGGGCTTATCAGGAACGATGCGATCAGCAAGGGTATTTGCCGGTGTCGATGAAGCGGGACGAGGGGCTTTGGCAGGTGCGGTGATCGCAGCAGCTGTCGTGCTGGATCCCGCCATCACTATAGCGGGTCTGCGAGATTCCAAGAAACTGACTGCAGCGAGACGCGAGGTCCTACATCAGCAGATTCAGGAGAAGGCTCTATACTGGTCAGTCGGCCGTGCAGAGGTCGTTGAGATAGATGAGATCAATATACTTGAGGCCAGTCTGCTCGCCATGCAAAGAGCGGTGGAATCGCTATCATTCCCGGTTGAATATGTGATCGTGGATGGCAACAGATGCCCCCAACTCGCCTGTCAAGTCGCATGTTTGGTGAAGGGAGATGCCATACTGGAAGCCATAATGGCCGCTTCGATCGTTGCCAAGGTCAGCAGAGACCACGAGATGGTGGCACTGGACAGACGCTATCCGGAATACGGTTTGGCTAAACACAAAGGCTATGGCACAAAGGCTCATCTGGACGCGATCGGCAAGTTCGGAACTACCGAGTTGCATAGAAAGTCATTTGCGCCCATGAAGTTCAGGCAGGGAGAACTGCCCTTCGAGATCTAGCGCAACGGACCCTTGCACTCGAGGTCGCTTACTCGTTTAATGATTCCTTCAGGCGCAGCTGGCAGTGCAACATTACTGTGGGTACACCAAGGTATACGGTAGGTATGTGAAGGTATGACATCGAGTTTTGCACATCTTCGAGTCCATACTGAGTATTCACTGGTAGACGGCATGGTAAGGATACAACCGCTGGTCGATGCGGTGCGTGCCAGTCAGATGCCGGCGGTTGCGGTCAGTGATCAATCCAACGTGTTCGCTCTGGTCAAGTTCTATAAAGCGGCCATGAGTGCCGGCATCAAACCGATCCTGGCTAGTGAGGTCTGGATTCAGCCCAGAGATGAAGGGGAAGATCCAAGCGTAGCTATCCTGCTGGTGCAAAACGAAGCGGGCTACAGAAATCTGTTTGAGCTGTTATCGAATGGCTATCTAAAAGGCCAGAAGATGGGTCGAGCGATGTTGTCCATGGATTGGGTCCGCGATCAATCGGACGGACTGATCGCGCTCTCCGGTGGCAAGGATGGCGACATCGGCAGAGCGCTGCTCAGCAAAAAGAGAGATCTTGCAGGCGCATTGCTCGAAGAGTGGATGCAGATATTCCCCGATCGATACTACCTCGAACTGCACAGGACAGGTCGCAACGACGAGGAGGAATATCTTCACATGGCAGTGGATCTTGCCCAGGAGTCCTCCTGCCCCGTGGTGGCGACCAACGACGTGCGCTTTATCACGGCAGATCAGTTCGAAGCGCATGAGGTCCGAGTTTGTATTCAAGAGGGGCGCACGCTTGACGATCCGCGCCGCGAGAGGCGCTACAGCGATCAGCAATACCTGAAGTCGCCGCAAGAGATGGTGCAGCTGTTTTCCGATGTTCCGGAAGCGATCGCCAACAGCATCGAAATTGCCAAACGATGTAGTGTCAGCATCGAATTCGGTGAGTACTACCTGCCCAATTATCCGGTTCCCGATGGTAAGTCGTCAGCTCAATATTGCCGGCAGGTGGCCGAGCAGGGGCTGGAGAGTAGACTGCAGAGCATCTTTCGTGGAGACGATCTGGCGGACGTGAGAAAGCCCTATGACGAGCGGCTTGCTTACGAACTCACAGTGATCGAGCAGATGGGTTTCACAAGTTACTTTCTGATCGTCATGGAGTTTATCCGTTGGGCCAAGCAGATGGGAATCCCGGTAGGTCCAGGGCGCGGGTCCGGAACTGGGTCTCTGGTCTCCTACTGCCTGGATATAACGGACGTGGACCCACTCAGGTACGACCTGCTGTTCGAACGTTTCCTGAACCCTGCACGTGTATCGATGCCAGATTTTGACGTGGACTTCTGCATGGCGGGGCGCGATCGAGTGATACAGCATGTGGCGGAAAGATATGGGCGGGAAGCTGTGTCCCAGATCATCACCTTCGGCACCATGGCAGCCAAGGCAGTGGTCAGGGATGTAGCACGGGTACAGGGGAAGCCCTATGGCTTGGCGGATAAATTGTCCAAGCTCATTCCCTTCGATCCCGGTATGACGCTGCAGAAAGCGCTGGATGAAGAGGTCTTGCTGAGAGAATTCGTAGACCAAAGCGAAGATGCACAGGAAATCATGGAGATGGCCTTTCAAGTTGAAGGATTGGCCAGAAATGTCGGCAAGCATGCCGGGGGCGTGGTGATTGCGCCCACCAAACTGACCGACTTTTCCCCCATCTTTTGTGATGAAGGTGGTGGCGGGCTGATGACCCAATTCGACAAGAAAGACGTGGAACAGTCCGGACTGGTCAAGTTTGACTTTCTTAGTCTCAAGACGCTTACCATCATCGACTGGGCGCTTAACAGTATCAACTCCCGTAATGGCGACCAGATAGACATCAACCAGATCCCGCTGGATGATGCAGAAGTATTCGAATTGCTCAGGGCGGCGCGTACAACAGCCGTATTCCAGCTTGAATCGAGAGGCATGAAGGACCTGATCAAGCGATTGGTGCCGGAGAGTTTCGAAGACATCATTGCATTGGTTGCCTTGTTCAGGCCGGGGCCGATGCTGATGGCGGATGACTTCATCAATCGCAAGAACGGTAAAGAGCGGATCGATTGCCTGCATCCGGACCTGGAGCCGGTGCTCAGAAACACTTATGGCGTCATGCTCTACCAGGAACAGGTCATGCAGATTGCTCAGGTACTGGCTGAGTTTACAATGGCGCAGGCAGATCTCTTGCGTAGGGCGATGGGTGAAAAGAACCAACAGGAGATGTCGACTCAGCGAGAACAGTTCCTCAAAGGGGCGGTGGGCAGAGGAGTGGATGAGAATCAGGCAAACCACATCTTTGACTTGATGGAGAAGTTTGCCGGTTACGGATTCAACAAATCACACTCGGTCGCCTATGCGTTGATCGCCTATCAGACAGCCTGGTTGAAAACACATTTCGCCGCCGACTTCATGGCCGCGGTATTGTCTGTGGACATGCAGAATACCGATAAGATCGTCACCAATATCGAGGAGTGCAGGGAACTCGGGGTAAAGATCCTGCCTCCCGATATCAATCAAAGTGGCTTGCGTTTTGTCGCCGATGGGGAGGACGCGATCGTATACGGTCTAGGAGCGATCAAAGGGCTGGGTGAAGGTCCAATCGACAGCATTGTGAGTGCCAGGGAAGCATCCGGTCCTTTTGTGGATTTGTACGATTTGTGCAGCCGAGTGGAACTGCACAAAGTGAATAAGAGGGTACTCGACGCATTAGTCGGTTCCGGCGCTTTGGATCTTCTTATCGATGCACCGCAAGATCTCGATGCGAATCAAGTCATAAACTGGAAGAGAGCGTTGCTGGCCGCAAATCAGGAAGATAAGGCAAGATTGGCTGCGCAGAAAATACGGGACCGGGACAGTGGCAATAGAGACCTGTTCGAGGAATCCACGTTGAGCAATGAGGCGTCCGCCTATCAGCATGTGCAGGACCTGCATATCTGGAGTTACCGCGAGAGACTGGCCAAAGAGAAAGAGACCCTTGGCTTGTACCTGACTGGACACCCCATTGATGTGTACCAGCAGGAGCTTGGAAAACTGGCTAAATGCAAGATAGTGGATCTGCGCGTCGGCTCGGAAGAACAGGCGGTTGCCGGCTTCGTCATGAGCTTGCGCACAATGAAAAGCAAACGGGGAGATACCATTGCCTTTGTAACCCTGGACGACCGAAGCGGACGCGTGGAGGTCTCCGTCACCGGCGCCGTGTTTGAGAGCAACCATGAAAAACTGCAGAAGGACAGGGTATTGGTGGTTTCCGGTTCAGTAAGCAATGACGATTACAGCGGTGGCATCAGAATGCGCGCGACCAACGTTCAAAACCTTCTGGAGGCAAGAGAGAAATCCGTGAAACGAATGCTGGTTAGGTTGGACAGTCGTAATCTTGACACTGATTTTCAGAGTCGGCTGGCCGGCATACTGGAACCCTACAGGGGCAACGGCGGTTGTCCTGTTGTCATCGCGTACAGTCGGGACGATGCTTGTGCAGAAGTGCTGTTAGGAGACGAGTGGCGCGTACAGCCTCATGACGATCTTATTCAGCAGCTTAAGGACCACTATGGCACTGAGAGAATCGATCTGGACTACTGATCCCCCCTAGAGACTCGTTGGATTACAGATGATCAAGCCGGAGTCGCTGCAGTATCTGTTTCGTCGACCACCCGGCCGATTGATAGTCGGTTACAGCGGTGGAATGGATTCTCATGTGCTGCTGCACCTGCTGGCTGGATTAAGGAAGGCAAAGGCATACCCCTGCGAGCTTTCCGCCCTGCATATCAATCACGGAGTCAGTCGTCGATCGAACGCCTGGCAGGACCATTGCGAAAAAGTCTGTGACAGGCTCGGGGTGAACTTCACCGCCGTAAAGGTATCGGTCCAATCAGCCGGCAGGGGGATAGAGGACAGTGCCAGAGAGGAAAGATACAGAGCCTTTAGTGAACATCTCGTTGCTGGAGACACGCTCCTCTTAGCGCATCACGCCGACGATCAGGCCGAGACCATATTGTTTCGTCTGATGCGCGGTAGCGGGTTCAAGGGTCTTGCCGGCATGCCGGCGCGGCGCAAGCTCGGCGCAGCGACGCTGCTTCGACCCTTGCTGCATGTAACCAGGCAGTCGCTGGCGGCGTATGCAGAGCGGGAGGGGCTCAAGTGGGTCGAAGATGAGAGCAATGAGGATACGCGCCTCGACCGCAACTATATCCGCCACAAGCTGATTCCTATCATAAATCAGAGATGGCCAGGCCACGCACGCACGTGGGCGCGATCGGCCGAGCTGGCGGCAGAGGGATCTGATCTCAACAGAGAACTGGCAGATCTTGATCTCAGCGGGCTGGTAGGTGATCGCCTGGATCGAATCGATCTGGCAAAGCTGAAATCGATGTCTCATGCAAGACAGCGAAACCTGCTGTATCGCTGGATCGAGTGCGCTGCGCTACCGCTGCCCAGTAACGCCCAGCTGCAGCAGCTGGTCATGCAGTTGACCGGGGCTCGGCAGGATTCCAATCCGCTGGTGAGATGGCGTGGCGTTGAGGTCCGTCGCTTTAGAAACCACGGCTACTTGATGCGGCCACTCGAGCACCACGACAGTCGTGCTGAACGACATTTCAATGCAGAGCGCAGCCTTACCATCGCTGCAGGCACCCTGACTACCAGGCGGACACAAGGGGCGGGGATCAGGCTTGACGATGGCCTCGCCAGCGTTGCTGTACGTTTTCGTCAGGGAGGCGAACGTTGCCGTCCATCCGGGCGTGTCGGCAGCCATCCACTAAAGAAGATAATGCAGGAGTTGCAGATTCCTCCCTGGCTTCGAGACAGGATTCCGCTCATCTATGTGGGGGAAGATATTGCGTCAGTCGCGGGACAGTTCATCTGTCACGAGTTCGTTGCCGGTGCGACGCAGATGGGCTGGGAGTTTGGGTGGTCCCTCAGTGGTGTGGATCTATCCGACCGGCAGAGGTCTTGAAGTGAATCATTGATTGAGGCTGAAGAGCGAACCTGCTATTCTAGAACCCCATCTTGAATTGACCGTTTCTGCCGAAAAGAAACATCAAGTCACAATTAAGATGGGCGTTCCATGTCTCGTTTTATCTTTGTTACAGGCGGCGTAGTCTCCTCTTTAGGCAAAGGCATTGCCGCCGCTTCCCTCGCTGCCGTTCTTGAAGCACGACGGCTCAAAGTCACAATGTTGAAACTGGATCCCTATATCAATGTAGATCCGGGGACCATGAGTCCGCTGCAGCACGGAGAGGTATTCGTCACGGCTGACGGTACAGAGACGGATCTCGATCTCGGCCACTACGAACGCTTCATCCGCACGACCATGTCCCGCAAGAACAATTTCACGTCCGGTCAGATCTATGCTGATGTCATCGCCAAGGAGAGAAGGGGTGAATATCTGGGATCGACCATCCAGGTCATTCCGCATATCACCGATGAGATCAAGAGCCGGATAATTGCCGGTGCCAATGACAGCGATGTGGCCATCGTCGAGATAGGTGGCACTGTTGGTGACATCGAGTCACAGCCGTTTCTTGAAGCCATCAGACAGTTGCGCTTGGAAGTCGGTACTCGCAATGCGCTCTTTATCCATCTTACGCTGGTTCCCTACATCGCTACGGCGGGGGAGACCAAGACGAAACCAACCCAACACTCTGTCAAGGAACTGCGTTCCATCGGATTGCAGCCGGACGTATTGATCGTTCGGTCCGATCACGCCATTCCAGTCGGAGCGCTCAAGAAGATAGCCCTTTTCACCAATGTGGAAGAGCAGGCTGTAATACCGTTAGTTGATGCAGAGACCACCTATGCGATCCCATCCATGTTGCATCAGCAGGGCCTTGACCAAATTGTCGTAGAAAAACTCGGCATTGATTGTCAACCTGCAGATCTCACCGAGTGGCATAGGGTTGTCGAAGCCGAATTGAACCCATTACACAGCATCAAGCTGGTGATGGTAGGCAAATATCTGGACCTACTCGATTCATACAAGTCGCTCAATGAAGCAATCACCCACGCTGCCATTCATTCCCGCACCAAGGTGGCTATTGAATGGATCGATGCCGAAGAGATCGAGGGTAATGGGTACGGTGTTCTGGAAAACACGGATGCCATTTTGGTTCCCGGTGGATTCGGTGCGCGGGGATTGGAAGGCAAGATAGCCGCGGCACGCTTTGCCCGCGAAAACAGGATACCTTACCTCGGAATCTGTTATGGCCTGCATGCCGCAGTGATCGACTATGCCCGAAGTGTTGCAGGGCTCGAGAACGCCAACACCACGGAGAGTGAAAAAGAGACGCCTCACCCGGTGATTGCACTGATTACAGAGTGGACCGATGAGAACGGTCGCGTGGAAACTCGGAACGAGAACACCGATCTGGGTGGTAGTATGCGAATGGGTGAACAGGAGTGCCGACTGGATCCCAAATCACGCACTTACCAGATCTACGGTTGTGATCATATCAGGGAGCGTCATCGACACAGGTACGAAGTGAACGACAATTACGTCTCACAATTGGAAGATGCGGGATTGATGATCGCCGGTCGATCTCCGGACAATGCGCTGGTGGAAGTCATCGAAGTAATCGACCATCCCTGGTTTGTTGCCTGCCAATTCCATCCCGAGTTCACTTCAACTCCCCGCGACGGGCACCCACTGTTTACCAGTTTCATCAACGCGGCGCTTGAAAGAGCCGGGCAGTGAATGAATAGCCGTGGTAGTCGTGTTCGGATGGTGCCCAACTGCTGACAGAAGTGGCAACGTAAATGAATCTGTGTGGCTTTGAAGTCGGAGAAGGTCGTCCGTTATTCCTGATTGCCGGTCCCTGTGTTATAGAGAGTGAGCAGTTGGCGCTGAATTCCGCCGGCGTGCTGAAGGAGATATGTAGTGGACTGGGAATATCATTCCTGTACAAATCATCCTTTGACAAAGCCAATCGATCCTCGCTGCACAGCTATCGTGGGCCCGGTATGGACGAGGGGATGGCGATTCTTGAGAAAGTAAGAGACAGCATCAATGTGCCGGTGTTGACAGATGTGCATGAGGATACCCCCCTTAACGAAGTCTCCTCGGTTGTATCCGCCCTGCAGGTACCGGCTTTTTTGTGTCGTCAGACCAGCTTTGTGGAGAAGGTCGCAGCATGCGGTTTGCCGGTCAACATTAAAAAGGGGCAATTTCTTGCGCCCTGGGACATGATCCACGTGGTGGAAAAAGCCAAATCTACGGGCAACACTCAGATCATGGTGTGTGAACGGGGAGTGAGTTTTGGCTATAACAATCTGGTTGCCGATATGCGTTCACTGCCGGCACTGAAGGAAACCGGCTGCCCGGTAGTCTTTGATGCTACCCACAGCGCGCAACTGCCAGGCGGATTGGGGGCCTCATCCGGCGGTCAAAGAGAGATGGTGCCGGTGCTGGCACGAGCGGCGGTGGCTGCAGGGATCGATGGCCTGTTTATGGAGACCCATCCCGATCCCGATAACGCCCTGAGCGACGGTCCAAATTCTTGGCCGTTGCATCAGATGGAAGATTTGCTGACGATACTGAAACAGTTAGACGGCGTGGTCAAGGCAACCAATGTAGACAGCCATTAGCTACCAGCAGCATGGTAGCTTTGTTTATAGAGTGGTAGGGCTGATGAGTGAGATCCTAGACATCAGGGCAAGAGAGATACTCGATTCCCGTGGCAATCCAACGATCGAGGCAGATGTTGAGTTGGCCGGGAATATAGTGGGTACCGCCTGTGCACCATCCGGTGCGTCAACCGGCTCCAGGGAGGCCCTGGAGATGAGAGACGGCGATGCCAGCCGCTATAAGGGAAAAGGCGTACTGCAAGCCGTCGGAAATGTGAATACCCGCATCAGGGAGCAGCTTCTCGGGCACAGTGCAGAGGAGCAGGCAGACATCGATGCACGTATGATAGAGATGGATGGAACGGAGAATAAGTCCTCTCTCGGTGCCAATGCCATGGTGGCTGTTTCTATTGCGGTAGCTAAAGCCGCTGCTTTGGGAAAGGCTATGCCACTTTACGAGTATCTAGCTGAACTGGATGGCAGTCCTGGCAGGTATTCCATGCCCGTGCCCATGATGAATATCATCAACGGTGGCGAACACGCCGACAACAATGTCGATATTCAGGAATTCATGATTCTGCCGGTTGGCGCGCCCAGCTTTTCCGACGCGCTCCGCTATGGCGCCGAAGTCTTCCATACACTCAAGGCCGTTTTGAGTGAGCAAGGACTCAGTACCGCTGTGGGAGACGAGGGTGGTTTCGCACCCGATCTGCCATCAAATGAAGCGGCCCTTGAAGTGATTATGCAAGCAATCGTAAAGGCAGGCTATAAGCCCGGGCAAGAGGTGGCGCTTGCACTCGACTGTGCTGCATCCGAATTTTACGAGGGCGGTAGTTACAACCTTTCCGGTGAAGGCAGAAAGTTCTCCGCTGAGGAGTTCACCGAGTACCTCGATGGCCTGCTGTCCAAGTATCCGATTCTGTCCATCGAAGATGGCTTGGATGAACGCGATTGGGATGGTTGGACCCACCAAACGAAGAAGTTGGGGAGTAAGATTCAGTTGGTGGGCGATGACATATTTGTCACTAATACCGGTATCCTGGAACGCGGAATCAAAGCAGGTGTAGCAAATTCAATCCTCATCAAATTGAACCAGATAGGAACCTTAACAGAAACGTTAGACGCTATCCACACGGCGAAAGACGCCGGATATACTGCGGTGATTTCGCATCGGTCCGGAGAAACTGAAGACACCACTATTGCAGATCTGGCGGTGGCGACCGGAGTCGGACAGATCAAGACCGGCTCGCTTTGTCGATCTGATCGGGTTGCAAAGTACAATAGATTGCTGCGTATCGAGGAACAATCCAATGCGCTGTACCGTGGTCTTGCTGAATTTAGGAGCTAGCTGGTGAACAGCATGAAGACTGGTCTACATCGTGGTCTGGCTGAATTTGAGAGCTAGCTGGTGAAAAAGACGAAAACAGCATTGGCATTCATGCTGGTCGTGATTGCGGCATTCCAATTTCGATTGTGGGTCGGGGAAGGCAGTCTTGCCGAAGCGCACGTGTTGGAGAAACGGGTGGCAAAGCAGCGGACATCGATCGAGATCTTGGAATACAGGAATCGCGTACTTCGCGCTGAGATCGCTGAACTGAAGAACGGCCTGCAATCGATAGAGGAGAGGGCGCGTAGTGAACTCGGCATGATCAAGGAGGGTGAGACGTTTTTTCTGCTCGTCAATCGCAAGGATAGCGGAAAAGACTGAGGCGAACGGATTGAAATGGCCAACGACAGTTCCCCTCCGTGTACCTGGGCGGTAGTACCGGCAGCAGGTTCAGGTAGTCGGATGGGTCATGCAATCCAGAAACAGTACCTGAAGATAGCCAGCAAAACCATCCTGCAGCATACATTGGAACATCTCATCACAAGTTCGCTGACCAATATAGTCGTCACTGTTGCCCCAACAGATGAAAAATGGCGCGAGATGCCCTTGGCGGATCACGGGAAGCTAACGTTTGTTGAAGGTGGTGACAGTCGTGCTGCCTCCGTACTAAATGGCTTGCAGGTAGTTACTGCGCACCAGGAAAAAGACTGTTGGGTAATGGTGCACGATGCGGTGCGCCCTTGTGTCAGGAATCGGGACATTGAGAATCTTATCGAATCGGTCGTCGATCATAGTGTGGGTGGTCTGCTGGCAACCAGGACGAACGACACACTGAAGAAAGCAAGACTTCCATCCGATTCGACAACAAACGAAGCTGACCGCACCGTGATCGAAGTCGAACGCACGGTCGATCGAGAAAGGTACTGGTGTGCCCTCACCCCGCAGATCTTTCGCCTCGGAATGCTGCATGAAGCTATTACGCGTGCCATAGAGAGCGACGCGAATGTGACCGACGAAGCGTCTGCGGTAGAATTGCTGGGGCTTACGCCGCTGCTGATTGAAGGCAGTAGCGATAACATCAAGGTGACCCATCCCGAGGATCTGAAACTGGCTGAATTCTATATGTCCATGCAGGAATCTGAACCTTGAAGCAGGAATCTGAAAGAAGATGAGGATCGGCCAGGGCTTCGATGCCCACAGGTATGGAGAGCCGGCTACAGCCACGGAGATCGTCCTTGGGGGAGTAAAGGTCGCCTTCGACAAAGCCATCGTTGCCCACTCCGATGGTGACGTACTGATCCACGCGCTGTGCGATGCTCTGTTGGGTGCCTCAGCACAGGGTGATCTAGGCAGCCACTTCCCCGACAGCGACAGCGCTTTTGCAGGAGCCGACAGCCGGCATCTGCTGCGGGAGACCTGCCGTCTGATAGACAGTGCCGGCTTTTCCATCAGCAACGTAGACATGACGTTGATCGCGCAGGCGCCGAGAATATCTCCGTTTATCCAGGAGATGTGCAACGTCTTGGCTGAAGATATGGGAATTGAAGCAGCACAGGTTAGCATCAAGGCAACCACCACGGAAGGATTGGGTTTCACCGGCAGGGGAGAAGGTATTGCCGCTCAGGCCGTGGTCTTGCTGGCTTGAGGAATTCCAAGTGTTCTCACAGAAGTGGCAAGCACGCCGGACATGACACTGATGCAGAAGTATGACATCGACTTCCCCAGAGCACACGGTGAATTGATCTGTTCCGGTCGCATAAAAGTGCACGCGCAGGACTTCGAGGTCATCGAAGATCTTGGTTTTGAACCCAGTGGATCCGGTGAGCATCTATATGTGAAGGTAAGAAAAACGGATGCGAATACAGCGTGGGTGGCTAGGCAATTGGCCGACTTTGCCGGAATCCGGCGCAATGATGTGGGATATGCCGGGCGCAAAGATCGACGCGCGATCGCCACGCAGTGGTTCAGTTGCTGGCTCCCGGGCCGGCAAGATCCCGACTGGCGGAGCTTTTGCGCAGAGGGGGTGGAGATATTGGCGACCGCCAGACACGAAAGGAAATTGAAGCGTGGCAATCTATCCGGCAATGCATTTAGGATATTGATTCGCGGCCTGACTCAGCAGGCGCAATTGGCACAGAAACTGGCGCGCCGACTCGAAACAATCGGCCAATGTGGAGTCCCCAACTATTTTGGACGACAGCGCTTTGGCAAGGACTGTGGAAATCTACATAAGGCCGATGCGCTGCTCGGCGGCAGAATAAGGGTTAGAGACCGACAGCAAAGAGGACTCTATCTATCTGCTGCGAGGTCTTACCTTTTCAATCTGATCTTGTCGGCAAGAGTGAAGGACGATACTTGGCGGCAAAAGACAGCTGATGGCAGAGACCCTAGCGGCCCGTTGTATGGATCAGGTCACGAAGGTCTCCCGGAGGAGACGGCTCTACTGGCCGGCATGCAAAGCTGGTGTGAAGGATTGCAGCGACTGGGATTGAAACAGAGTCGAAGAGCACTGCTGATGCGCATAGTCGATTTGCATGGCGAGTTCCATTCACCTGACCAACTGGAATTAACGTGCACCCTCGACAAAGGTTGTTATGCAACTTCGGTGCTGAGAGAGATCGTCTGTTGGGAGGAATTCGATTGATGGTGGCGTCCAGTACGTCTTTCACGGCACTCGATCTACAATAGCGGCGGTAGGCTGGAACAAAGTGTGAACAAACTGGATCTGACAGGCATCGGCATGACATCTCAGCGCACGCGCATGCGTCTGGTAGATCGACTGCGGGCCCAGGGCATAGACGATGAGGACCTGCTGGATATAGTGGGCTCTACTCCGCGGCATATATTCGTAGATGAAGCTCTGTCTCATAGGGCCTACGAAGATACAGCTCTACCTATCGGTTTCAATCAAACCATATCGCAACCGTACGTCAGCGCGCGTATGTGCGCCGCCTTGATGGAGGACGGCCCCTTAGATAAAGTGTTAGAGATCGGGACGGGTTCCGGTTACCAGACTTCAATTCTGGCTCAGATGGTGGGAAAAGTCTTCACGCTTGAACGTATACGCGGGCTGCAGCAGAAGGCGCGCGAGCGTCTAAAACTGTTAGGTCTCAGGAATATCCAGTTTCGCCATTCTGATGGTGGCATGGGATGGCCGCAACAGGCACCCTATGATGGTATCATAGTCAGTGCTTCTCCCCGTAAGGTCCCGATGGAACTGGTTGATCAGCTGGGCACTCAAGGTAGGATGATCATTCCTGTCGGCGACGAAGATGAACAGGAGCTTCGGTTGATTACCGCAACTCCCGAGGGCACGAAAGTGACAGTGTTGGAGCGCGTCAGATTTGTACCCATGCTTGGTGGCAAAGTACAGTGATCGGTCGTGGGCAATGAACGGTGCGAAGTTGGCAATTGCCAAGCGGGATGCTCTATACCTTTTTCTGAAGGGAATGGCCATGGGTGCGGCCGAGGTGGTGCCGGGCGTCTCCGGTGGTACCATCGCGTTCATCACGGGTATCTATGAGAGACTGCTGAATGCCATCAGATCCTTAACACCCGGAGGGTTGTTGGTTCTGAAGAACCGGGGAGTCGCGGCCTGCTGGCGACATATTGACGGCAGCTTTCTCGTCGTATTGTTCCTTGGCATGGCTGTCAGTATCTTGACCGTGGCGCAAGCGGTCAGTGTATTGCTGCATCAGTATCCGGTCGGTCTATGGGCTTTCTTCTTTGGTCTAATCGTCGCTTCCTCCCTGGTCATCGGGGCGCAGATTGAGACCTGGCACGCGGGCCCCGCGCTATTCACCCTTGTGGGCATGATGACCGGTCTTATCGTCAGTAATGCGATTCCTATCGAGCTTGAAGCCACACCCCTTTTCATATTCGCCGGCGGCGCGATTGCCGTTTGTGCCTGGATACTGCCCGGCCTGTCTGGTAGCTTCATATTGCTGATATTGGGGCTCTACACGTACGTCATCGAAGCGATCAGAAATCTCGATCTTGTGGTACTGAGTATACTGGCTGTCGGGTGCGCCGCCGGCCTGTTGAGCTTTTCCCATTTTCTATCACACATGTTGAAACGTTTCAGAGATGAGACCCTGGCGACGCTGACGGGATTCATGCTGGGCTCACTGACAAAGGTGTGGCCGTGGAAACACACTTTGAGTTACCAATTGGACGGCCAAGGCAAACGGATACCTTTGGTCCAGGAGGCGGTCACGCCAGAGACATACATTCAACTGACCGGCGCCGATCCTCAGCTGGCCCTGGCAGCCATGCTGGCGCTGGCAGGTTTCGCGACGGTACTCATGATGCAAAAGCTCACCAAGAAGTAACGCGATGCTTGCAGATCCAACGTCCGACGGCTGATTCCTATAGATCATTTTTTCAAAAAAGAAAATCATCTTAATGAATAAATAAAATAACCCCATAGGGTCAGGTTTAGAGCAAATGAAGCGATGTCGAACGGTTTTCAGCACAGTCAAGACTGGCTGTCTGCTGTTGGCCTTGTCATCGTTGCTCCTTGCGGGTTGCCAACGGGGTACCCAATACGTGCCGGTTACCAGTGCCGGTGAAGGTGGCAAGAGCGCCCCTGGATTTCATCTGGTTCAGGCGGGAGAGACGCTGTATTCCATCGCATGGCGCTATGGGATGGACTATAGGGAGTTAGCAAGCACAAACCAGATTGGCCCGCCCTTCACGATCTACGTCAATCAGAAGTTGAGTCTGCTCAAACGGTCGAACAGGAAGAGTAGTAAACCAGGGAAGATTCAATCGGCCCCGAAGGCGGCGACTGTTAAACCCGCGAAACCGAAACGTGATGCAGTCGCAAGTCAAGCAGCAAACATCAAATGGTCGTGGCCAGTCAGGGGGCCGGTGATCAGGAGGTTCTCGCCGCAGAAGGGCCTCAACAAAGGTATTGATATCAAGAGCAGATTGGGTCAGCCTGTGTCCTCGGCGGCGGATGGTATTGTGGTGTACGCGGGAGGAGGACTGCGAGGATTCGGAAAGCTGATCATCGTGAAACACACCCAAGATTACCTGAGCGCTTACGGACACAACCGGGCTTTACTCGTAAAAGAGGGAGAAAAGGTTAAAGGCGGGCAACATGTGGCCGAAATAGGTTCTAATGGGTCGAACGAAGAAATGTTGCATTTCGAAATCCGGCGCAATGGTAAACCTGAGAATCCTTTAAGGTACTTGCCCAAGCTGTAGATTAGGGCATCCAGCAAGGATTTCAAACAACAAGGAAGTGGCAGTGAGTTATGAGAATTCACTTGCCCGGGAATGGATCAATTGAAAGGACTGAAGTGATGACTGTGCAAATGGATAATGTTTCATCGACCTCAAATGGAACGATGTTACTTGAGGGGGTAGAGTTTATGGACGAGCTTGACTTGGAGAAGGAACCGGGTACCAAGCAGTCAGTCAAACCAACTCCCGCCCCCAATACAGACCGGCAAGCCCC
>CEQE01023646.1_pt1 | contig 85692 bp, 83 predicted proteins | sample 356201 | NCBI WGS metagenome assembly CEQE01 (sample SAMEA2619970, study PRJEB7988) | marine metagenome | biome: marine biome (ENVO:00000447); feature: mesopelagic zone (ENVO:00000213) & marine oxygen minimum zone (ENVO:01000065); material: "saline water (ENVO:00002010), including plankton...
TTTTAGCCACATTCGAGGCGTAATTCGTAATTACAATAATGCTCGCAGCCATATTATGATATTTAACCGGCGTCATTATAGCTAAAATAAATACTCCGAGTTTGACAAAGTTTTTCAGTTTGGTTACGTTGCATCTCATGGAACCGTTTAATTTTCACATGCGCGGTTCGCATCTATCAGGCTAGCCACTGAGGGTAAGTGTAATTCCGCCATCTCAAGGAGGGTCATGCGTCATTTAACTAAGGTCATTAGCGTTCTAAAAATCCACATGTTTATTGCGATGCTAGCTATATTTGCCGTCGCATGTGGCGGTGACGGCGGAGGCTCTACGGATACAAAATCTAGTCCATCGACTGGTTCGTCGGCGTCAAGTTCTGCAGCACCCACCGCAAAACCCAAATCAGCAGACAAACCACCAGCCACCCAAGGAGCAAAAGTCGACGAGCTGATTATGGGATTGATTTCCCCTACCAGAGACTATTTTAGATCTTGGGTTAAGGGGACCGCAGACCAGGTCATAAAGCATGACCCCATGATGGAATGGTTGTTCGAAGTCAATCCCGAGACCAACACGTTCGGGCCTTGGCTTGCTACCGAATACGAGATAGCAGCTGATAGCATGTCCTGGAACCTTAAGCTGGCCAAAGGTGCTAAGTGGAATTCTAGTAGTGGTAAAGATTACGGAGAATTCAACGCAGCGGACGTAGTCCACAGTCACGCCATTTGGTGTGACCCTGATTATCCCGGAAGAGAAGACAAACCGTCATCGGGATACAAAGTGGGCATGTGCCAAGTAGAGACCGTTGAAGTGGTCAATGACCATGAAGTGAACATGCTCTGCTCGATGCCGTGTCCTGACCTTTTGTTCTACTATGGTGAACCGACAGACCATGTCCAATACAGCAAAGTTCAGTGGGACACGGAGGGTGAACAAGCTTATGAGACCCACATAGCGGGTACCGGTCCGTACATAATGACCGAGCATAAGCTAGGAGAGTCAATATCCTATAGGAAAGCCCCAGGCAAGCACTGGAAACACGACGTGGACTGGAACGGCATTAAAATGACTTGGGTGCTTGAAGAAGCCACACGTCTTGCACAATTTAGTGCAGGTGAAACACACCTTACCGAAGTTAACAAAGACCTTACTGACAAGCTCGTCGCCCAGGGGTACAAAATGGTGAAGAGCACTGGACCAGCCCAGCAAGTCCAGATTAACTTCACCGGACAACATTACGGTACCGAAGACGAAAGTCGGGATAAGTTCGTAGGTATCACTGGGAAACTGGCGGATCACCCGTTCACGAACAAAGACGTACGCCAAGCAATTAACAAGGCAATTGACAGAGAAACAATTAAAGAAGAACTATATAAAGGGCGCGTTACTAACGCCTACGTCCATGGCTACTATGAAGGCCTACCCGGATGGGATCCGACATGGGCGGAGCGCTTCGAGGAGTCTCATGGCTACGACCCTGAAGCAGCCAGAGCACTCTTAAAGAAGGCTGGGTACGCGGACGGTTTCAGTGCCGAGGCTTGGCTGTTCCCGTTCCCCGGTGCACCAGAACTGATTCCTGTGATGGAAGCGGTACAGGTTTACCTTGAAGAGGTCAACATTAAACTGACCCTTCAGGAAACGGACTGGGCCGGAACGGTCATACCCAAACTCCGAAGCCGCGAGCACGGCGGTGTGATGTGGGCAATACCCCCTTCCAAGAAAGTGGTAGAGACTCAGATCGCAGGTTTCAACGCCGGATACAACTCCACTCACCAGTTTGAAACTGATGAGCTATGGGAAACCTGGGATGAACTCAGAAACACCGCTTCTCTTAGCAAGAGGGACGAGATACTCAGGAAAATCGGAAACATCAAATACGAGTCCTTTGAAAACGTACCCTTATTTGAGGTGTTCATCGAGGTCATCTATGACCCCAACATAGTAAAGACCTGGACCTTCCCTGGTTGGGATGGCGGGGACATCGGGCATACGTGGCGCATAGAAGCCTGCAAAACAGCAGACCCCTGTCGCTAAAGCCATGATCACTCTCAGTTGGGTTCCCAAGATTTCGGCCTGATTACAGCGAAGTCAAGGGGTACCCAGCTGCTGAGACATCAGCCCCCAGGTATACCGCTAAATAACTTGCAAACTGGCCGGTAAATCCAATTTACCGGCCAGTTTGCATTGGAAACCATCACGGGTAATCGCATCGATCCAAAATCAGTTTGAAGTCAGTCATTACGAATTGTCGAAATATTTTCAGATAAGATTAACCGTCAACAAATAATGTCTGCTTGAAGATTTTGCACTGATAGCCCCGTATTCTAACGCAGCCGGCTTTATCGAATTGTGAAAGTCGGGCTATCTCAGATCTACTCGAGATATTAATTCGTCGTATGTCCCAACATCATATCTAAAATGTTCAAATCCGAGTTGGATAAAAAAAGGATAATCGGCATCGTCGGGATCTTGGTCCTGATTGGTCTATTCGTGGCATTCAACCGGATTCCAAAACTTGATGTGATAGCTGAAGACATGCTCTCGTCTGTAGCTACCGTTGAGAAATGTTTCCAAGGATTCTGCGTTGACCCTACACCTCACACTCCATGGACCACGCGGTGGCTCAATTTTTCCCTCTCCTACTTGAAATTGGTTTCCATAGGAATGATATTCGCGTTCCTCATAGCAGGGATTACCGAAGTGTTCCTATTTCCAAACACGGCCCGCCATCCGCTCATCGATAGAGGCATCAGAGGCTCTATCAAAGGCGCTCTCATCGGACCGTTTATGAATCTTTGCTCCGCCTGCATAGTACCTGTGTCTAATGCACTAACCAGACGTGGTGCAAGCTCCGAAGTAGTTCTCGGCATCACACAGAGTTCTCCAAATCTCAACATACTGACCATATTGATGACCCTGACTATTTTCACACCCGGTCTAGCGCTTTCGAGACTCGGAATCGCTGTCCTATCAGTGATAATTCTGGGTTTAATAACCAAACTATTCGCTTCACGAAATGCACTAGACAGGAATGTAAGCATAGCTCCGATACCGCTAATAGAAGAAGAAGCCGGTTGGAGTCAGGTCGTCAAAGACGGGATAGGCCCCACGCTAAGGATTAGTTGCCTGCACCTCTTAAGAGTCGGACCATTGATGATCATCGCTGGATTCACAGTGGGATTAATCATTCAATTACTCGACCCCGGGTTCGTTGCCGATTATTTGGGAAATGGTTATTCCGGAATCCTAATAGCGGCAACCATTGGAATCTTAATTAATGTTCCGTTACTTTTTGAAATCCCACTTATCGCAGCCCTAATCTTACTCGGGCTGAGCCCAGGGCCTGCGACGACATTGTTGTTTTCCGTCGGCGCAGCAGGTCCAATCACTTTCTGGGGATTGTCTCAGGTGATTCCGAAGCGAACGGTTCTAGGATTTGCCATCACTACATGGCTCCTCGGTGTAGGAGGCGGCTTGGCGGTGATGTTATCCGGAATAGTAGCAGACACCGGTTTAAAAGGCCTTAGCGCTGATTCATGTCTATCGACTGGTTTGATCGCTCGAAGTCCAGCAGAGCAAAAGAACCAACAGTTCAAGATTGCTTCAATTACGCCAAACGTAGTGAACAGTGACGGTGGATCACTCCTAACGATCCGAGGCCAAGGGTTTGACGACGATACCAAGATATTAATAAACGGGATTGATTCGACGTGGGATGTCCTAGCCCCAGGTTGCATCATGGCGTTTACGCCGCCCCATGAAGTTGGAACAGCAGATGTCGAAGTTAGAGATACAAGTTTCCCCCAATTAAAATTAGAAGGCGCCATTACCTATGTTGACCCTTTCTTCCAAGAAGTGGGTGATGAAGCGAATCTCAATTTCAAACACTACCGAGACGCTCTCGACATTATCCCTATAGGTGGTGGCGTAATCGTATTTGACTACGATAACGATGGCTTTCAGGATATTTACATCGTATCTACGCCTGATATCGGAGATCTGGCTCCGGACACCGACGGTTCGAACGCTTTATATGCGAATAACGGTGATGGGACCTTTAGCGATGTTGCAAGATGGGCCAGGGTGGATGACCCTCTAAGCAAAGGAAATGGCGGATGTTCCAGTGATTACAACCGTGATGGATATCAGGATCTATTCGTCACAAATTGGGGCGCTAGCAAACTCTTTGTCGGAGGTGAAGATGGCCGATTTACAAACGTAACCGGCAGATCTGGACTTCAAGAACCTGACACAACCTTCAGATCGTCTGGCTGCGCCTGGGGCGACTACGATAATGACGGATATCTCGACCTGGTAGTAGTTAGGTATATCGATGAATCGAACCCGGACGCTTTTTCCAAACGCCTGTACCATTTCGATGTAAGACCGTTGTCATTATTTAGGAATAAAGGAGATGGCACATTCTCCAATGAAACACATCTATTGAACAGTGATTCGAGTCCTTCTAGAAAACGTGGTGACTATGGGAATATATGGGGATCAGGGTTCCAACCCAAGTGGGTGGACTTCGACAACGACGGGGACATAGATCTTTATGTAGTTAACGATTTTGGAGAGGAGATATACCCTAACGTGTTATGGCGAAACGACGGGGTATCTAATGTAGGGACATGGCGCTTTACAGACATTTCACAATCGTCCCATAGTGATATTGCAATGTTTGGCATGGGCATCGCAGTCGGTGATTACAACCGAGACGGTAATATAGACTTCTACTTGACGAACATCAACGAGAACCACCTATTGAGCAAAGACCCGGTTAACGACACTTTCAGCGATGTCGCATCCCAAGCTGGCGTAAGCGCTGGAATTTTTGATACGCAGCCTCGCGTAAGTTGGGGCACCGTGTTTTTCGACTACGACAACGACGGGTTTGAAGACCTCTATGTAGCCAGCGGGTGGTTAGATACAGATGACATTAACCGCAAAAACCAGGCGAATGTACTATTCCACAATAATGGAGACGCGACATTTACTGACGTAACCCACCTGAGTGGTACTGGGGATTTCGGAATAGGCCGAGGCCTTGCATATGGGGATTTTAACAATGACGGATGCCTTGATCTCTTCCTCGTGAATCTAGGTCGCCAAGCAGACATAGGCCAGGAATCGAAGCTATTCGAAAATGCCTGCGATTGGGGTAGTAACTGGCTACAAGTAAAAACGATTGGAACGATTAGTAACACCAACGGTATAGGGGCGCGCTTAAAGATCACTTACGGACCTGAGGCTCAGTGGAGATCAATATCAGCAGGAGGGAGTAGTATGTCCCAAAATACGCTGGTCGCGCATTTTGGCCTGGCAAGCGCTCCAATCGTGGATTCCTTGGAGATTCACTGGCCGAGTGGAACCATCCAGACCTTAAGAAATATCGAGGCAAATCAAATTATTACCGTCATAGAACCCCAGAGCTGAAAACACTAACGAAAAAAGACTGGTTTGATTGAAGTTGGGCCAAGATAGCGTTCTTTAGGAATAGGTTTGGCCATATGAACAATTCGCCTATTTGTACAGGCTGTGGTTTAGGAAATGAGCCGGGCGCAGATAAATGCATCAACTGCGGGGATCAGTTAGTTGTCATGCCGGCGTGGGCCACATCCGGTCCCCAGAGAAACTCGTTGCGGCGCAAGAGGATAGTTTTATGGTCTTCGCTCGTAATTATTCTAGCTGTATTTACATGGTTCAATTACCCATTCTTACCAAATCCAATCATCCTGATATTTAGTACCCCAACTTCTGATCTGTCTTCTTCCTGGTATCCAGGTAAGTGGCCTATGAACGGTGGAAATCTCAGTGGTTCGGCGTATGTCCCCTGGATAGGCGAATACCCAGAAGGCGTCGAGTTAGATTCCATTTATGTCGGACCGTCTACTCGTTCCGCTCCGGTTATATCAAATGGAACTGTATATATGGGAGGCGAATCTACGGTATTCGCTATCAATGCAGACACAAGCGAAACGTCGTGGGAAAGCCAACCGACAGGTCCGGTACATGGGACTTTGGCCGTCGCGAACGATACCTTGTTCGTACCACTGCGCAACAAGGAAATACTGGCTTTAGACGCGATGTCAGGGAACCAAAGGTGGTCTTTTAAGGCAGAAAGTCCGTTCGTAGGCTCACCATCCGTATATAACGGCATAGTCTATTCGTCGACTCAAAAAGGCCGACTTTACGCGCTCGATGCTGGCACAGGAAATCATATCTGGACCATGGATGCTGGTGATGCGATCACTTCGGCGGTTGCTATAACTGACAACAAAATAGCCGTTGGGGTCTCAACTGGTGGTCTTTTCATTAGAGATGCCCGAACTGGCGACAATCGATCAAGAGTCAGGATAGGAGGCTTGATTACTCATCCTCCCGTCGCAGGTGGAAAGTTAGTTTATGTTGTATCGAACGGGAACGTTCTTTCATTTGACGTCGATAGCAGGGCATTACCGTGGGCGTACCCGCTGCGTCTGATATGGACACAATTATGGCTGTGGCAGCTTCCGGTGCCTACCCCGCCAGGCCCAGCCGGCTTTAGGTGGCGGGCTACGCCTATGGAAGATGGCCCAGAATCTTCCATACGTATGGCCAAAAATTCCGAAGCATTGTATCTAGGATCTCACCCGGTACCCTCTCCAATACCAGGCGCAGAATTTGTCACAACTCCGGCCGCAACCTCTGACGCTATATATATAGGCAGCAACAATAATTCTGTGTATTCTCTCTCGGCCAAAGACGGGAAAATGCTATGGAAATTCGATGCTTCATCAATACCCGTTGTACAGCCGACGGTGGTTGGCGAAAGATTATATTTCGGAACGTCGGACGGGACCTTACATTCTGTCGACCGGATCAATGGTCAAGAAGAATGGTCCTTGGGATTGGGTAGCCCGCTTTCAGCCCCGGTAACGTTCGCTTCAGGGGTTTTGTATGCACGCACCGAGGATGGGCGGCTACACCAGATAACATAGTCGTCTTACAAGCAATCTGAGAAATAATTTCTATACTTACGTGACAAATATGTTCATCCCAAGGATCGTAAACATAAACGGCAATTTTCGATCCGGTGCTATCCGGGGAGCTGTCGTTGGAGCATTCCTCGGAATCATTCCAGGGATTTTCCTAGTTATGGTCCTAAGTGGAGGACATGGTGGTTACTACATGGGATTATTCGAAGTATTGGGTTTTGCTGTTATCAGCATTGCTGCTGGAGGTCTGATCGGGTCAATGACTGGGGGAATCTTGAATATCGGCGCGTTGTTTTTGAAGAAAGCTTTCATTCGTTTTCGGGGCATCCATTGATAGATCCCCACCTCAATATCTGTGGAACAGGGCCAAAAACTAAGATTAGTGACTGGTTAATTGAAACCGCATGCTATTTAGTCCAACAATGAGTGATTCTGGCCACGTTTGCAGATGTACCATATATTCAATTATCACCAATTGCGATTCTTAGTGTGCTATATATGTATCTAGATTGTTTAGCGTCGAGTCCTTAGAGGGGTTCGTGCTCGCAGAAAGAGCCACAACTGGCTAGATATATGGCGAAAGACAACATGACTAGCAAAGACACGGTCCTGGAAGTCAATGACCTTCATGCCTATCTCTTTAACCGAAGGGGAATCACGAAAGTAGTCGACGGCGTGTCCTTTTCCCTTTTAGTGTTGGAAATGAGTAGCAACTATGAAACTTAGTGCTATTAGCGGTAACTTGAATCTGCCCGCACGTATTTCAGCGGTTCGCAGATATCCTTTAATACCGATTGTCATTCTAATCATCGTTTTGGTTATTCCTGCAGCTTTTGCCAACATACTATCTCCTTATGACCCCGTAAAAGGCGATTTGAAAGAACGTCTGATACCTCCATTTTGGATCGGCGACAAATTAGAAACTATCTACATAGTTTCAGAAATAGATACTTCCGATTATCGTGTTCAAATATTAGACACAGACGCACGGAAGTTAGTCAGCAAGGGACACGCAAGAATTATTGGTGGTGGAGATATCAAACCTGGTGGTGAACTAGTCCACCTAATTAAAGCGGTAGAAGTAGCCGATCCCTCTAATGAACAAGAGCAGGTCACGTTAGAAAGAGCTCAAGACCGAGTTAAACGAGCCAAGATGCGGGTAGTTGGAGGAGGCGAACTTTCGATAGGTTCAGACCTAGAAAAGATATTTGAGAGAGGGGGGACGTTAAGCTATCCGCTTGGTACTGACAAAGTCGGCAGGGACATCCTAACGAGAATCATGTATGGATCGCGTATATCAATAGTGGTAGCATCGATCTCCATTTTGATTGCTGGCACAATCGGTGCTTCATTAGGAATCATCGCCGGCTATTTCGGAGGATGGATAGACTCCCTCATGATGCGCACTGTCGATATCTCGATGTCAATCCCGATAATTCTACTGGCACTCGTTCTGGTCATAGCTTTAGGTCCTAGCTTCGGAACAGTCATAACCGTCCTTGTCCTCCTATTGTGGGCGTACTATGCCAGGATGGCTAGAGGGCTCACCCTATCGGTACGCGAACAGGACTATATATCAAAGGCCGTTGTTGTCGGGGCAAGTCACTTTCGTATAATGCGCGTTCACATATTTCCGAATATATTTAACAGCCTGGTAGTTCTGGCCACCTTACAAGTCGGCTTCGTCATCGTTGTCGAGTCCACTCTAAGTTTCTTGGGTGCAGGAATTCCAAAGCCTACTCCAGCCTGGGGACTTATGGTCGCGGACGGGAGGGAGTTGATAGTCTCTCATTGGTGGGTCGCATTCTTCCCGGGGTTCGCAATATTGTTGGTGGTCATGTCAATGAATTTATTGGGCGACTGGTTGAGGGACAAGCTAGATCCCCATCAACGCCAGATCTAATAAAATCCACAATCCCCAGCCCTATCTGCAAATAAGTGCATCCGATCTGTTCGAGCAAAAAATTCGACCATATCCAATAGCTTGCATCATTAAGGTAGTTTGACACATGCAACGATTTATCTTGATTCGGGTACTTCAGGCTTTCGTGTCCATATGGGTCGTAAGCATCATTGTGTTTGGACTAGGGCGGATAACGGGCGATCCTACAGCCATCCTCCTTCCTATAGATGCGACCGAAAAAGAACGATTGGAATTGCGAGCCGACCTCGGACTGGACAAACCGATCCACGTTCAGTATGGGCGGTTCGTAAACAACGCTTTTCACGGCGATTTTGGTTCGTCCATAAAATGGCACGGATACTCGTCTATGGGCATCGTCATCAAGCGATTGCCGGCCACTTTGAAGCTGGCCGGCGTTGCCATGATTGTGGCAGTGGGAATCTCTTTACCTATAGGAATCATATCCGCGGTGAAGAGAGATAGCGTTTTCGATTATGCTGGGAAAATAGTCGCCCTCTTTGGTCAATCCTTGCCGGCGTTTTGGCTCGGCTTGGTTATGATGTGGGTTTTTGCTGTGCAGTTGGATCTGTTTCCTACGTCCGGAAGGGTCGGCTGGACCTCTTATTTCTTGCCTGCGATTTCAATCGGTTGGTTCCTAACCGCTGCACTCATGCGATTAGTCCGATCGTCCATGCTAGAGGTGATGGATAGTGAATACATCAAGATGGCACGAGTTAAGGGACTGAGCGAGACCAAGGTTATATGGAAGCACGGTCTCAGAAACGCATCTATCGCACCGTTGACATTTTTCGGAATCATATTTGGCAATTTACTAGTGGGGTCCGTTTCAATCGAAACCGTTTACGCTTGGCCCGGCGTCGGTCTTCTCGCTTTCGAAGCGGTACTAGCCAGAGATTTCCCCGTTATGCAAGCTGTAGTTGTGGTATTCGCTGGCATTTATATCACTATGAATCTTATAGTTGACGTGCTATACGCTTACTTAGACCCGCGCATCAGGTATTAACCTTACCGAGAAAGTGGGCTCTCAGAACCCAATACCGATCGGACCGGCCCCGGGAACGGTTAAATAACCCGCCTTAGCCAGGCGATCAACCCGTGGATCGCCGGTAAAGCTCGGTTATTAGCGCAAAGGGTGTCCGTGTGAAAAATAGAAAGAAGAAGTTTCACCTGGCCCAGTTTCTGGTGCACGGATCGACCTACCACAGCCTGGCCATGTGGCGTCATCTCCGCACCTCACCGGCTCCATATCTTAGGCACAAAACGACCCTTTATATAACATAAAGGGTCATTGGTTTTCTTCTAATGTCCACGGATTGGCCACAAACTTTTCCTGAGCCGTGTTTTCCAGGCCTAAAACCACCCCTACCAAGGAACTATACCCAGGTGGGGTACGTTGAGGGTAGGTAGATAGGCAGCCGGCGCGTCAAGATATACAGGGTCACCGTTTCACGATGGCGGTGGCCCTTCTCTACTGGACCTGTCTTTCGGGCTATAATTCGCCGCAAATATGTGTCTCAAAGGCGAAGCCAATATGAACAGTGAGCCACCACCGGATTTACCCGAGTTACAAATCGATGAAGTTGTTCAAGGGGTGTGGGCCAGAGGGAAGTTTGTTGGCACTCGAAGCTGGCTTCTTCCCTGGATTACCACCGGGTACCACTAAACAGGAGTAGAAGCAATGGCTAGTGTCCGACACAGTTCCACAGATGAAAATTCAGAAGGCGAATACCAGACTATTGACCGTCTCATAGAGGACAACCTTTTCCGTGAGCTCTCCGAATTCGTGGCGATTCAAACCTACCGTGGCGGCGCCTTAAGTGAAGATCAGGTGGTTAATCATCTTGGGCAGATCAGAGATAGCTTGAAGGCACAGGTGGAAGAGTTCAACCACGGACAAAAAGTCCACAAGTTGGAGCTATTTGAGTGGAAACAGCCGGCGGGCCATGAGTATTGGCTGTTCGGTTTTCGCTTGGGCTCGGGGGCGCATAAGATCGCGGTATGCTGCCATCTGGACACCGTTCCACCAGGAGACGACTCATCCTGGAGCCCGTTTGAACTGGTGCGGGAGCAGCGGGATTACATGGGCAAAACCTCTCAGGATTTCTACGTGGGGCGTGGATCCATCGACGATAAAGGGCCGGCGGTTGTGGCCTTCAACGTGCTGAAGGCGGTGGCCAAGAAGTACGATGGAAGCGACAAGCTGGACGCAACAACCGTCGAAGTCATCTTCGATACATCTGAAGAGACCGATATGGCCATGCCTCATTACCTGCGAGCGGTCCCCGAAGACAACCCAGATTTCGGCATCATCTTTGACGCCTCCTGGTCCGTGAGGGCCGAGAAAGGGATTGAGCGGCCGAAGTTCACGGTGGCACGAGACTCCGGGAGTGGCGTCGGTATGTGGATCGATCAGTTGAACACGCCCGAAGGACCCTCGAACCAGATCCCTGAATTCGCCAAGGCCTCCATTCGCGGCGATTCAGCGGCTGAACTGGCGGTCCTGGCGGAATCGGTCGATGTGATGTATGCCGAATACCCGTTCGATGATCCCGACTACAACCGTGCCGAAATGACGGTTGATTTCGATGTTGCGTCCAAGTCGCTCACATTGCAGACGGTAGTGGCGGGCGCGCAGCACGGGTCTGCGCCTCAGGAGAATCGGTCCAGCGGGGCCAACCCGGTGGTTTCGCTGGCCAATTTCCTCGCCGGGTTGGTGGACCAGGGCAAATTGGCATCCAATGAGATCGGGGAGATGTGCCGCTTCCTGGCCTGGGGCTGGGGGACGAAGGTGTTTGGCGAGCACCATCCAGAGTTCCTTCTGCGTGATGATGAGGTATTCGAGACGGGCAACGGCACGACCTACGCTGCCACCAGACTATACACGAGACCAGACTTGGTCCAGATGGAGTTGGATATCCGCTACGCCATCGGTCATCACAGCCACCCTTGGGACGGATCAGAAGGGATGCTGAAGGGTGAGAGCAGTATTTTCTCTGAGGTATTCAGCCAGATGACCGTTGATTTTAATGCGAGCGCCAGCCACCCGGTAGCTATGGAGACGTCGACGGCCGCCCCGCCTGATATCCGGCTGCCTGGGAACGAAAGCTTTAGCATCGTCGCGGACGCCTATATGCGGGTCATGGGCGAACCAACCCCAGCGCGAGCTATCGGCGGAGGCACCGATGCCAAAGGCCACAACACATTGATCGCGGCTGGGGCGCTTTTTACCGACGAACTAGGTCCGCCGATCAACTTCCACGGAATTAATGAAGGCGCGCCGGTTGAGGACCTCAAAAATGGCGCCCGTATCATCTACCGCCTGTTCGTAGACCAGATCGAAGGTCGGTAACGACCGGCGGTAGTAGGTTCCATTTTCAGCGACACCCCCATCGAGAAGCCATAGGGGGTGGGTATCGGTGACGGTGGGGATGTGCTTACAGGGCCCGAGGGCGGTCCTAGTCTTGGGCCGTTGGGTTCTTCTTCGGGAACACCAAGCTCAGCCTGGAACTTTGGAATATAATCTCCGGAATATCAGGCTTCAATTATTCCTAGCACTTCCCGCAATCTCCTAGGTATTTAGCCGGAACGTTTCTAGCACCAGTAAAGTCAGCCCCTTTGACATTGTCCAAGTTGGCTCCCAACAGGTCAGCCCCACTCAGGTCAGCCCCGCTCAGGTTAGCGCCGCTCAGGTTAGCCCAGACCAGGTTGGCACTGGACAGGTCGGCTCCGTTCAGGGAGGCACCGGACAATTCGGCCCTGAATAGGTAGGCACCGGTCAGGTCGGCTCCGGACAAGTCGGCTCCGGTCAGGTCGGCCGCTTGGAGAATTCTGTCACTCAGGTCGGCGCCGGACAGGTCGGCGTCCTTCAGATTGGCCCCAGCCCGGGCCATCTTCAGCAAGGCTTCGGCCTTTGTCAAAGTCGGCATTGGAGTAGCGGACGGTGCTGAACTGCAACTGATAATCTGAGCGGGCGCCAACATCAGAAGCATCCCTACTATGAGTGCTATCGGACGTATTCTCATGGGCCACATTTTACACGTTTAGTTGACCGTGTTGACTACCACCCTGCGAGCAGAGAATTACTGCAGGTCTCGGAGAGTGTAGACCAAGAGATAATTCAAACCGCATACCGTCGCTTAATACTCGGGTATCACCCAGACCGGAGTACAGTGCCGAACGCTCGGGAGATGAATCAGCGGCTGAACGACGCGTATGCTATTCTCGGTGACCCTGTCCTGCGGGCGGATTATGACAGGGAACTGAGATGGCGGACTAGCAGTTCATCCAGCGGGACAGGTCAAGCGAGTAGTCGTACGTCTCAGAACCGCCCGCCTCCTCCGCCACCACCACGACGGGCATCAGAGCCTGAGCCAACGGGTGGCGATTCAGCGGATGGTTTTCCGGTTACGTTGATGTTAGCCGTAGTAGTAGCTCCATTCCTTATTTGGGCAGCATTACCACAGCCCTGACCCATGCGCTACCTATCTTCCATATCATTAGCACTTATCGTGCATGTCCTGCTGTCCATCGTGGTGCTGATGGCGTTGGCCTGTACGGCTACGCCCGCATGGAAGGCAGGGCTGTGATTGCCGGGTCTTGTGGGTTCGACGATTAGACCGGCTTGCCGTATAGTTCACAGATCTCTTTCTAGATTTGGAGGACACGATGATTTTCCATGTACTTTCTCAACACCATTGGGAATCTTGCGAAGGAACGAGACAAGCAAGAGGTGAAGATGTACCACCACTTGTTGAACGGCAAAAGTGGATTGAAGGGACCGATAAAGTGAAGGTCTTAGGGGCCTACGGTTATCAAACAGAGCACAGGAATTATGCCATCGTCGAGGCTGATAGTTACGCTGAAGTGCAAGCTCTTTTCAGAGGTCACCTCCGTAGAGGCCATGTCGAAGTCTTACCAATGAACGACATGATTGCGATAAGAAAGGAATCTGGAGATTGGGGCAAGTAGAAGCCGCGGGTATTTCTAGCGGTTTTGTCGATGATGCTAAAAACCCCTCAAACGACGGGGCTTTCTTGTTTCAGCGACACACCAATCGGAGAGCGATAGGGGTGGGGTAATTTAAGGGGTCAAGCGTGGATAGCCAGGGCGCGGCACCTCAGCTGGTGACATCTCCAGAATTTAATCTGTTCCTGGCGGCTGTTCCACTCGGAACATTTTGCGGCCTCTATGTATGGTCCTGTTTACAAAAACCCGTCTGGATTATTTGGGTATTGATGAACGTAATTCACTCAGTGGTCGAAATTCTTCTGCTTCCAAGTCATAGGAATAGACGAGACTGTCGCTTAGCTTGGTACCAATCAGGGTGTAACCTACCCCGTCTGCATAAGTATGCATATATATCTTGATATTCTTCCATTCCTCGGTTGCCATCGATTCCCTGACAACCATGAGTCGATTCTTTGTCGATTCCATTTTGCGCCTCCTTCGCATCTCGATCAAGACGAGGTCTTAATCGTTCTTGCGCCAGCAACAACTTAATCGACCAACAATCACGTAAGAAGAGCCGTTCATCCGCAGTTTCCAGGGCCGAACGGGCTGACATACCTACGAACAATGCCCCCGCGGTTTCTCCAAATGAAGTATGTTGAAAGAAAAGGACATGCACGAGTCCGGGGTGAGCATCTCACAACCGCCCAAAAGACTAGACTTAGTAAGTTACCTGGCTGGAAATGGCCAGATAAGAAATAGACAATGACCGCTGCTAACAACCAAGGAAACAACTTAACACCCTGGAAGCCCGGCCAGTCTGGCAATCCTAGTGGCAGGCCCAAAGGTACTAGAGACCTAGCTGGCTATGTGCTTGAGACCACTGATGGTGGCAAGGAGCTGGTAGATGCCCTGGTGTGCATAACCAGGGGTTTTATGCCCAACGTAGCGGTGCAAGAAGGCTCAAGGCCAAGGTCAACTGGGTTAGAACTGGGAACACTTGTAACGTTCTGTTCGGAGCTAGTATATTTTTAAACAATACAAACACATATAAGGCTCTAACATTCGAAGGTGAAATAACCGCGTTAGACGAACCACCGTGGCCAGAAATGATTTGGGACGACTCGGCGCGGCAGTATAGAGAGTCTGATATGGATTACTATCGCTCTGTGTTCCGTTAAGATACTCAGACAGATTCGGAAGCGCAAAAACTTGATTGCAGACCAAGATCTTGGGCGGTTTCCAGGTCCTCAAGGAGATGCAGGATGATAGGCGCACCAGCGGCATTCCGGTGATCATGCTTTCCGCCAAAGGCCGGCGCAGCACGATATCACCGCCGGGATCGAAAACGGTGTTTTCGATTACATCACCAAGCCCTTCAACATTCCCAACCTGCCGGAACGGATAGAAAAAGTCCTTAATTCTGTAAAATAGTCCGCGAATGATCCGTGGATGGTCGGCACGACCCGAATATTCGTGCCGCGAAGAGTATCTGTGTCAAAAAATAGAAAGAAGAAGTTTCACCTGGCCCAGTTCCTGGTGCACGGACCCACCTACCACAGCCTGGCCATGTGGCGTCATCCCCGCACCGGGTGGCCCGACGACAGTTGGCGCCGGCCCGAACTCTACCAGCACATCGCCCAGGTCTGTGAGCGCGGCCTCTTCGACACGGTGTTCTTCGCCGACCTGAACTACGTCTCCGACTCTTACAAAGGGTCCTTGGAGCCCGCGCTGCGGTACGCCACCCAAGCCCCCGAGCACGACCCCATCCCCCTACTGACCATGATGGCCGCGGTGACCAAACATATCGGCCTGGGTGCAACGTTCTCCACCAGCTACCAGCACCCGTTCTACGCGGCCCGTCTCTGGGCCACCCTGGACCATCTGACCGGCGGACGCGCAGCCTGGAATGTGGTCACCTCGCTCAATCAGAACCAGGCCTCCAACTACGGCCAGGCGGTCCTCGACCCCTCTGAGCTGCGTTACGAGAAGGCCCACGAGTTCATCGAGGTCTGCCGACAACTGTGGAATAGCTGGGATGAGGACGCCGTGGTGATGGACCGGGAGAACGCGGTCTTCGCCGATGCCTCGAAGGTGCGCCGGATAGAGTACGAAGGGCGCTTCTATAGCTCGCGGGGTCCGTTGAACGTTGTCCATTCTCCGCAGAACGGCCCGGCACTGATCCAGGCCGGCACTTCGCCCAAAGGCATAGACCTGGCCGCGAAATACGCCGACGCCGTGTTCGCCATCAACCCAGTGGCCAAGGGCGCAGCCAGCTATTACGCACAGGTCAAAGACCAAATCTCCGATATGGGGCGTAACCCGGACCACTGTGCCATCTTATTTGGGGCCCAGCCGATCATCGGCAGCAGTGAGGCGGAGGCCCTGGAGAAACAAGAAGAACACAACAGCCTGGTGCCCATCGAAGGCGGCATGGCGATCCTGTCCGGCCACTTGAACTTTGATCTCTCCAAGCTGTCGCCCGACGACGAGATGATGAACCTAACGCAGCCGGAACTGCAGCGCTCCCGCCGGGTCTACCAGAAAGACAACGGCGATTCGATGACCGTGAGCGAGGTTGCCCAACGCCACGGGGAGAGCGTGGGTCTCCCTCAATTCGTAGGCACGCCGTCCAGCATTGCCGACCAATTGGAGGCGTTCTTCGAAGAGGTCGGCGGCGACGGGTTCATGCTCTCGCCGATCTACTGCCCCGGCGCCATAGAGGAGTTTGTGGACCTGGTCGTCCCAGAACTCCAACGCCGCGGCCGCTTCCGCACCTCCTACACCGGCACAACCCAGCGCGACCACCTCCGCCAGGACGACTGACGGGCGGGTTATCCCAATCGACCTACCGGCTAGATATTGTACGATAGGCACGGAATCCAACCAACTCTCGCTTCAGGAGGACTTCACCGATGGGCATTTTCCGGATGTACACCGGCGACGACGGCAAGAGCGTGGTGGAAGAACTTCAGGTGGACAACCCCATCTTGGAGACTCTTAAGACCTGCACCGGTTGTTCCATCCAGATCAACGAGCCCACGGAGTTCTCGGAATTTCACCCTGCTCCCCGCCGGCGCTGGATGAGCATGCTGAGCGGACAGATAGACATCCAGTTGGCCGATGGCTCCATCCACAGCTTCGGCCCCAACGACCTGAGGCTTTGGGAGGACATTACCGGAGAGGGCCACAAAACCCGATTCCCGGTGTCTTCGGTTAGCATTTCGATGCCACTCTACCCTAGCGGCAAAGAATGGCCCTAGAAACCGCGAGAGTTGCAACATGAGCACACCTTCCCAACCCGAGGAAAATATCGAGGATGACCCCAACGAGGTCGCCTACGAGGTGAAGGCGTGCGCCAGATGTCGGAGCACCGAGATCGACCGCACGGAGGGATTCCACCCTTTCGGCAGGTGGTGGTGCCGCAGTTGCGACCGGGCATTCATGATTCCCTCGCTCCAGATACGCATCCTCGCCTCACACGAGATGCCGCCAAGAAGCTGGCACTGGGAATAAATTATTCGGACTAAGCAAAAAAGACCCCCGGTCAATGACCGGGGGTCTTTTTTAATTTTGCTGGTGAAGGCCTGAATCCCTGTGGCATTGCACCGATGATTCAATTGGTTGTAGGAGCGGGTTTCCAACCCACCCAGCCTGCCATCAGCCATACCTGATTCCAGGCACCAAATTGTATTTCTGGGGTTCCCTCCGGCAAATCGGACCCTCCTCAGCAGGGTAGGTTAGAAACCTGCCGCCACGTCCGCCCCTTCCCTGTCATTTAGGACCCTCTGGGGAAGGGGAATCCTGGCAGACGATTCTCGCGGGTTTGGAATAACTTATGCATAAGCGTCGCCGCCACCTCCGACTACGTCGAGACTCTCGACTTCGTCGGACCTAACCCTCCCCTCCTTGCTCTGAAAGACCACGGGGGGGATTTTTCTCGTCATTCCGGGCTTCGCCGGAATCCACGCAAACCAGTCTGGTCACTGCTGGATGGTTTGTTCAGAACCATCGCCCTCACCCTCTCCCATGTGTGGGAAAGGGAACCACCCCTGTCATTCCGGAGAAACGGCGCTAGATGTCCTGCTTGTCGAAGTAGTTGAACTTGGGCTCGCCGGCTAGGAACGGCCCCACGGTCTCGGCGATTCCGGTTTCGTCGCGCCAGGCTTGGTATTTCTGTTGATGCGCTTTGGATTCCCAGTTTTCCACCAGGTAGATCAAACCTGGGTTGTCCTGGTCTTGGTATACGTCCACACTCCGGCAGCCGTCATAGGCCCGGGTGTCGGGCAACAATTCCTTGAGTAGCGATTTGAACTCCTCGGCCCGCTCCGGTTTTACGGAGAAGGTCAGGGTGACTGTAACCGCCATCTGTTACTCCTTTTCCTCGGCCAGGATGACTGTAACCGCCATCTGTTATTCCTCTTCTCCGGACGGAAACTCGCCCCGTGCCTTCATCTCCTGAGGGAGCAGGCTGTTGTAGATAAAGGTGTTCACTGGAGTCGGCACGCCTGCTTCCAGTCCCAACCGCACCACGCCACCATTCTGGACTTCCAACTCGGACGGTCGTCCCTCCATCAAGTCTCGCTGCATGGACGATGTGCCGCCTGGCGGAGAGGCTTCTAGCCTGGATTGCGTCGCAGGTAGGGCGTCGACGGGCATCTTAATACCTTTGCCATGCGCGACCGCCAGAACCTCTTTAACCACCTGCTGGGCCATCTCCCAGGATCCGGACACGCTGCGCCATTGGCCTACGGGCGCACGGGTAATGGCGCCCACGCCGCTGTTGGCGGCCATGAACGCCAGCTTACCCCACAAAGCGGCGTGGATGTTGGTCGGGACATTTGCCTGGACTCCCGCATTCTGAAACGCCTGCAGCAACTGTAGCGTCCGTTCGCTGGTCGAATCGTCAGGTTCTCCAAATGAAACGAAGGGCTCGCTGCCGGCATGGAGGATGTGTCCCGGCCCGACGATATAGCTGATAAGGCCTCCCAGCCCAACCACCACGGCCTGCTCGCCCAAAACTGAGGCCAACTGGGCAGGGGCTTCCACGCCATTCTGCATGGGGACGACGAAGGTGTTGGGGCCAATCATGGGGCGCATGGCTTTGGCCGCGTCGATTACCTGCCAGGCCTTGACCCCCAGTATCACCGCATCGACCGTTCCAGCCTTGGTGGGGCTGTCGGTGGCCAGGGCCGGGATGGCGACGAAATCACCTTTGATGCTATCGACACGGAGTCCATGCTCCCGGATAGCGGCAAGGTGTTCGCCCCGGGCTATGAGAACTACCTCTTCCCCTGCTTGAGAAAGCCGCCCACCCAGATAACCGCCGATGCCCCCGGCGCCAAAGATCGCGATTCTCAAACTAGCTTCTCCCTCGTCCTTGGGTTCATTAAGGCGATATTTCGTTTAGAGGTTCTGAAATCTCCGGTCCGGCCCAACCGATTTCAGCAAGCGCCGCCAGATGCGACGGCTATTGTCATCTCTCAGCATGCAGACTTTGATGTTGTGGGGTCCCGGCCCGTGGGCACAGGAGTGGCCAATCTTGCCGCGAACTTTATCACACCAAACGTAGGCATGAAGCAGAGGCAGCAGGTTCTCCACCGGGGCCCCTCCCGACACGGTGTCCCAGCGGGGGTCATTTAGGTCGGCCCACCGGACCCGGCCCACACCGAGGTCGTCCCAATCCCGCCGGACGTACACGTTGGACCGTCCAAAGGTCTGCTGCCAGGCCAATCCGAAGGTAAAGCGCAGCATTATGCCTATCAGCCACAGCGCCAGGCGCAGCATCCGCCATAACGACTTGAGGACGACTTCGATCATCTTGGTCATGGCGCTATTGGTAAACCGCTCCCGGCAGGTTCTTGACCGCATCGTGGATGCGTGTGACGTGATGCTCCATGGTATCCATGGCCTCGATCTCAGCCACGGTATACCAACCGAACGCGATGGTCTCATCGCTAAGACCAAGTTTCCCGCCGGTGATCTCAGCTTCAAAACTGAATGCAACGGGTTGGGTCTTGTTGCCGTCCGGGTACTCGATGAGGAGATCGGGAGTTGTATAGATGCCGACGAGCCTGGTAGCTCGCACCTCTAGGCAGGTCTCCTCCAACACCTCCCTGACGCAAGCCTCTGCGGCGCTTTCTCCGGGGTCCATCCCCCCGCCGGGTAGGCACCAGCGGCTATTGTCTTCCCGCTGGGTCATCAATATTCTCTCTCTGGCTTCATCGAAGATGATCGCCGAAGCTCCGGGCCGCAACACCCCTGCCTTCCCGATTCTCTCCCCGAACCTAATTTTCATCTGACTGATTCTCCCCTAGGCCTGCGATTGCCTTTAAAAAATAAACGGCTTGACTGTAGGATGACTCAAATGGAGCATTGATACAAGAAAATCATCGTTTCATCAATCGTTCAACGGAGGGTGTTTAGGTGTTAACCAATACCGGAAGCACAGGTATCGTTAAGATGCTGCTTATCAAGAAGGTGGGCTTGGTCTTTGCCAGTCTTTGGGTCCTCATATTGGTCGCAGCCGTGGCCGCACCATCTACCGGGAGTTCGACGGCCCTACCGTTTGGACAGTGACGGCTTACAACATCGATTTATCCACAGTCAATTCTTCCCTCATCACAAACTTGGATGCCGTCCAAAGAGACAACGTCCTACTCAACTCAAACCTACTTAATTCCCAAACAGAATTGACAGCCCTGAAAAGGCAGTTTGAGACCTATGTCAATTCTGTTTCTAAGATCAAGTTCGCCCCCCAAATGACTCTCTCCATGGAAATTCGTTTCTTCCCGTAATCGCTCTGTTTTTCACCAGCCCACTCCCGGCATTGACTGGCTTCAATCCCTCTCTATAATGGCGTCTGACGCCCAAAGCCAATCCAACGCCACCACCCCGCGCTTCGGCAGGAAGTGGCCACCGAGAGGAATCGATGAAGTTCGGACTGTTCTACCAGATTCAGGTCCCCAAACCTTGGAGCGAAGATAGCGAAGCCAAGCGCATCTGGGAGGCTCTGGACCAGATCGCCTATGCCGAAGAGATGGGCTACGACAGCGTATGGTTCTCTGAGCACCACTTCAGGCCCGTCTGGTCACACAACAGCGCTCCCGACTTGACCCTGGCCGCCGTGAGCCAGCGCACCTCACGCATCAGGCTGGGTGTGGGCGTGGTCCTGGCCCCCATCCACCATCCACTGCACACCGCGGCCCGCATGGCCACCTTAGACATTCTCAGCAACGGCCGGGTGGACGTCGGCCTGGGGCGCACAGGGTACCCGTACCAGCTAACGCCCTATGGCACGAAGTTGGAAGACACCAGGGGCATGTGGGAAGAGTTCGCCCAGGTCTTACCGCGCATGTGGACCGAAGAGACGTTCTCACACGAGGGCAAGTACTACCAGATACCGCCTCGCGAAGTACTTCCCAAACCCATCCAGAAACCCCATCCGCCACTCTGGTCGGCCTGCTCCAGCGAAAATACCACCCGCACCGCCGCTGAACTGGGCCTGGGCGCTCTGGTCGGCAGCGAAGGCGGCCCCGAAAAGGTGGGCGAGGTCCTCCAGCTCTACCAACAAGAACTGAAAAAAGCGACCCCCACCGGGGTGTCGCCCAACAGCCACAATGCCCTGATGACCGCCGGCTTCTGCCATGAAGACCCCAAAGAGATCGATGGCCGGGCCACTGAACTAATCGGCTGGTACATGGACCAACAACGTGAGCGCGCCCGGCTAGTCTGGCAGGGCGTCGATCCGGCCACGGTGCCGCCCGACTACCAGGGATACTACGAGCGTGACATGAAGTTGGCCGCCGGCCCCCATCCCGGCGAGGCGACCGCGAGCGAGACGGTCAAGAAGGGAACTTCCTTTTGCGTGGGCACTCCCGAACAATGCATCGAGTTCTTCGAGCGCTATGAGGAGATGGGCGTCGAGCAGGTGTTCTTGCTTTCGGCCATCGGCCCGGCCAGGCACGAAGAGGTGAGGAACACGCTGACCATGTTCGGCAAGCATGTGATCCCCCACTTCAGGGCCAAAGAGAAGGCCCAGGCTTCCTCAGGCATGTCCTCAGCAACCAACGATTAGCCACAAATCGGAGAATACACAGATGAAAACAGGGGTTGTGTTTCCCCAGACCGAGATTGGCGCCGACCCAGCGGCGGTGCGCGATTACGTGCAGGCCGTCGAGGGGCTGGGTTACTCCCATATGCTGGTCTATGACCACGTCTTGGGAGCCGACACCAGCCGCCACGAAAACTGGCAGGGCAGTTACACCGCTGAGTCCATGTTCCACGAGCCCTTTGTACTCTTCGGCTACTTGGCCGGGGTAACCACCGCACTAGAGTTGGTGACTGCGGTCTTGATCCTTGGCCAGCGGCAGACCGCTCTAGTGGCCAAGCAGGCTGCCGAAGTGGACCTGCTGACCGGAGGACGGCTCCGGCTGGGCGTCGGCGTGGGCTGGAACCACGTGGAGTACGAAGCTCTGAACCAGGAGTTCAGTAACCGCGGCAGCCGTTACGCGGAACAAATCACACTGCTGCGGGAATTCTGGACCAAAGACGTGGTCGGGTTCGACGGGAAGTACCACAAGGTCGACTACGCCGGGGTCAACCCGCAACCAGTACAGCGGCCCATCCCCATCTGGATGGGCGCCGGGGCGAGGTCCAACCCTGTGCCCACCGACCGGGTCCTCCGCAGGGTGGCGCGGCTTGCCGATGGCTGGTTCCCACAGATGCAGCCCGGAGACGACGCCAAGGCCACCGTGGAGAGAATGATGAAGTTCGCCTCTGAGGCCGGCCGCGACGGCGCCGCCATCGGGATGGAGCCCCGGATCAACCTGGCAGATGGCGACCCTGAATTCTGGCAGGAACAGGCTCGCGTTTGGCACAAGATGGGAGCAACCCACGTGTCGGTGAATACCATGAGGGCCGGTCTAAACTCCCCCCAAGACCACATCAACGCCATTCAGCAATTCAAAGAGGTTATCGGCTAGAGAACACCAGCTGGCACCCGCCCAACGGTGTCTGGGTGTCGGTTATTGGCTTTCTGAGAACAGAGAGAGGGTAACAGTAAAGGTTGCCGCAACCCCCACTTTGCTGTGGACTTCCAATCTGTCATTGTGCTTGGTGATCACCTGTTGGCAGACCGCCAGACCCAGTCCCGTCCCTTGAATCTTGGTCGTGTAGAGGGGTTCAAATATCACTTCCAGACCCTCTGGACTCATCCCAGGCCCTGTATCTTTGATGGCCTCTTCCACCGACGACTCCTTGGACGTCACAACAACGGTTAATTCACCGCCTTCCAACGTTGCCTCATAGGCGTTGACGATCAGGTTGGTGAAGACCTTGAGCAATTGCAGCGGGTCTACCCGGACCTCCATCGAACCTTGCCCGTAGTTGTCGACCACCGTGATTCCGCCAGGGATGTCTATGCCAGATAGGGTAGATTCCAGCACGTTGCTTAGGATGACTACCGTGTAATTCGGCGAGGATATCCTGGTGAACGAGATCAGGTCTCCGATGATCTTGTTGCATTGAGTGATGCGTTCGTCCATTATCTGGAGGTATTCAGCGACCTTGGGTTCGGTAGCCAGCGCCTCGTTCTTGGCCAGCCTTGATTTCAAAAGAATATGCCGTTTCGGATGGCGCCCAGAGGGTTCCGCAGGTCATGGGCGACGCTGGCGGACAGTTCGCCCAACGCCCCAAACTTCTCTGTGCGGACCACTTGGCTCTGCGCCTCCAAGAGTTGGACGTTGGCCTGCTGCAACTCTTCGGTCCTCACGGATACACGGCGCTTTGAATCGTGGTTCGCCTGCTGAGTTTATTATTTTTCTCTTTGAGGCTATCGGACATCCGGTTGAACTCGCGGGCCAACGTTCCAATCTCGTCCTGGGTATTCTCTTCTACCCGGAAAGATAAATTGCCGTTGTCGATCTAGACCGCTCCATCCCGCAAACGAAGTATGCGCCGGGTGATGGCCCTCGTTACCGTGTAGCCGACGCCCAACACCAGCAGCACTAACGCCGCCGACACGATTAGGTGGTTGGCGATGACCTGATCACAAAGACCCACAACCGGCGATTTGGTCAACGCAACCGGCACATAAGCTGTCGGCAGGTTCTCACCATGTATTTCCGACGAGCCGATAGCGAGCTGACCAGCCCCCGTGGGCCATTTTTGGTCGCTGCAGGCTCCGATTTGCTTACCCGGTGCGGCGAGATTATTATTTTTCCTAAGACTTGGTAATTCAGACTCGGGAAATTTTGCGTCATGTGCGGTCGATTTACCCTCACATCAAGCTTGGAAGATCTTCAGGGCCGGTTCGGGTTTTTCTCCGAGTTCACCGACTCTGAGTCCTTTGAACACGGTCCCAGATACAACATCGCGCCCACCCAGACGGTGTTGACCGTGACCAACGACGGCCAACGCCACGGAGAACTGATGCGCTGGGGCCTCGTGCCTTTTTGGGCCAAAGATCTCAAGATTGGGGCTCGGATGATCAACGCCGTGGGGAAAACAGCCTCGACCAAGCCGGCCTTCCGGGCGGCGTTCAAGGAGCGGCGCTGCCTGGTCTTGGCCAACGGTTTCTACGAGTGGCGAAAAGAAGGCAATCGGAAGCTGGCCAGCTATATCCATCCCAAGAGCGGCGAGCCGATGGCTTTCGCCGGTTTATGGGAAACGTGGAAATCTCCGGAGGGCCCGGTGGTCCAGTCGTGCACCATCATCACCACCGAAGCCAATCCGTTCATCCAGCCTCTGCACAACCGCATGCCCGTCATCCTGTCCGAAGAGACCCAGGCCCTCTGGCTGGACCCGCTGACCGAAGACCCGTCGGTGCTGAAGCCGTTGCTGATACCGGCGGCGGAGGAACTTCTAACTTCCCATCCCGTGGCCGAGGCTGTAAATTCGGTCAGGAACCAGGGTCCTGAGTGCATCGTGCCGCTGCTTGACCGGCCCGAAGACCAGGCCGGAGACGCATCCTCAGACGGCCGTCTATTCCCCTAACCCAACCCAGATGATTCTAGATTCGCAGCGGCGATTCTTGATGCTCCGCTGAACTACCAACATGGCCAACGCCCCCGAAAACATATCCCATCCCAACGTTCCGGCCGAAACAATGTACCGCTTCGTCATCGCGGGCTTGGTGTTGGGCGGGCACTTGAGCGTGGGTCTCAACGTATTTGCGGTCTCGCCCCTGTTGCCCCTGGCCATCGACGAATACGACATCAGTCGCGCGGCAGCCGGACTGCTGGTGGCCCTGCCCCTGCTGGTAGCGGCGGCTTTGGGGTTGCCGAGCAGCATACTCATCGCTCGCATCGGCCTGCGGCGGGCGTTCATCATCGGCTGGACCGCCGTGGCCCTCGTGGCTCTGTCGGGCCTGGCCCCCAATTTCATCACTCTGCTGCTGCTCAGGTCCGCGACCGGACTAGGGTTCGCCTTCATCCTCACAGCCACCGGCCCCCTGTTGATGCAGTGGTTCCGACCCAAAGAAGTGACGGCGATGAACGCCCTCACCACTGCGGCGTTAAGCCTGGGTATCGCCCTATCGGTGGCCACCGCAGCCCCGTTGGCGAAGGTCATGGACTGGCAGACAACCCTGACCGTGTTCGCCATTCCCGGCATCGCTGGCTTGGTGGCCTGGCTAGGCTTGGGCCGGGACTCGGGCGGCCAACCCATGACCGGCGCGGGCATATCCCTCCGGGAAGTGGGGGCGGTGTTGCGAAACCGTGCAGTTGTGCTTCTGCTGGCGGCGGACGCCGGAATCCTGGTCCAGTACACGGCGTTCACCGGATGGCTGCCCACTTTCTACAACGAGGACCGGGGCATCTCCCTGTCCCAGGCTGGGTTCATAACCGGGTTGCTGCCCCTAGTCGGCGTTTTCGCAGTCTTGGTTGGGGGTGTCGTGGCGTTACGGGTGGCCTCGCCAAGGGCCCTGTTCGCAGCCTCGGGCCTGCTGGCTGGACTGGGCGGTCTGGGCGCATTTCTCCTGCCGGGACAGGCCTTGATCTATCCAGCGGTGGTCATCATGGGCATCGGCTCCTGGGTTTACGTGCCCAAACTGCTCACCCTGCCCATGCAGATGCCCGGCATGACCCCGGAGAGGGTGGCCGTGGTCTGGGGGTCGCTCCTGACCTTTTCCGGTTTCGCCATGTTCGTATCTCCGATTTTCGTGGGTGGGCTACGCGACATATCTGGCTCGTTCATTCCGGGGTTGACCATCGCAGCCGCCGCTTCGTGGACCCTTTTGGTAGCGGGTATATTGCTGTCCAAGAACGTTACAGATTCCCCGGCGCGTAGCCCGCAGGCGCCGTCTCCGTTAGATTGACAACGCACACCGATAGATTGACAACGCGAAACCAGGTAGATTGACAACGCAAAACCGGGCGCGTAACTTTAAGGCCCACACGCCAGGGCCTCGTATTTACGCCCAATATCGTGGCCGAAACTCGAATGATTTAGGAGAACTGACATGGGTAGGATTCCCGCAGCGACCCGAGACACCGTTCCCAGCGACCAAACAGCCGAATTTGACCAGCTTCTAGCTGGCGCAGGCTCTGTTCCCTTGGTCGGACCCGGCTCGATCTTCTGGCACGTTCCCAAGGCCCAGCAAGCGGTCACGGCCTTGAACCAATACCTGCGCAACGATTCCTCTCTGTCCGACAAGACTTTGGAACTCACCATGCTGGTCACAGCCCGCGAAAATGACTGCATGTACGTTTGGAACGCCCATGCCGCCTCCGCCAGGGCCGCCGGAGTGCCCGACGCCGTAGTGGACGCCCTCAGAGACCGCAAGGAACTTCCCCCGCTGGCACCCGATGAAGCAGCCGTCATCAACTACGTCCAGGAGTTCTACCGCACGCACCGGGTGAGCCGCGGCGCCTACCAATCGGCGTTCGAGGTGTTCGGCAAGCAGGGCCTGATAGAACTGTCGCTGGTAATGGGCAACTATGCCCTCATCGCCGTCGCGGTCAACGGATTTGACTCAGAACTACCGGCCAACCGCACCGAGCCGGTTCTGCCCATCTAACCCGGCCCCATTTAACCCGAACTATGAGGGAGTTGTCATGGCGATCGAACCGTTCAAGATAGAGGTTTCCGACTCGGTCCTGGACGACCTGAAGTCCCGGTTAGAGCGCACCCGGTGGCCGGACGAACTGCCAGGCACCGGCTGGGACTACGGTAGCAACCTTGATTACGTCAAGGGGTTGGTTGAATACTGGCGCACCAAGTTTGATTGGCCTGCTCAGGAGAAGCTGATCAATTCCTTCTCCCACTTCAAGACTGAGGTCGACGGCCTAGGCATCCACTTCATCCACGAAAAGGGCAAGGGGCCCAACCCCATGCCGCTGGTGGTTACCCACGGCTGGCCCGGCACCTTCTACGAGATGCACAAGATCATCCCCCTGCTAACGGACCCGGCCAGCCACGGCGGCGACCCGGCGGACTCTTTCGACGTCGTCGTCCCGTCCATGCCCGGCTACGGATATTCTGACCACACAACAGAACGCGGACTGGATGTGCTGAGCATCGGGGACCTCTGGGCCAAGTTGATGTCTGAGAATCTGGGTTACCAGCGGTTTGGGGCCCAGGGGGGCGACTGGGGATCCTCGGTCACCGCCAGGCTCGGCTTCGCCCACAGCGACAAGGTGATTGGCATCCACTCGACTTTGCCTTTCCGGCCGACGCCCTACATGGGCCCGGGATCAAGGGAGCTCTCGAAAGCAGAAGAGGATTTGCTCCAACAGCGACGGGACTGGCAGGCAGCCGAAGGCGGCTATGCCCACATCCAGGGAACCAAACCACAGACTCTCTCTTACGGGTTGAACGACTCCCCCGCGGGACTTGCGGCCTGGATCGTGGAGAAGTACCGGACGTGGAGCGACTGCGGCGGCGATGTAGAGAAAAAGTTCACCAAGGACGAACTGCTCACCACCATCACGATCTACTGGGCAACTCAGACTATCGGCTCGTCAACCAAGATCTACTACGAAACGCAACGGAAGCCATGGGATCTGAAAAAGGACGAACGGATCGAGGTGCCTTGTGGCATCGCGGCGTTCCCAGCCGAGATCAGCGTTCCTCTTCGGGAGTGGGTCGAACGCTCCTTCAACATCCAACAATGGACGGACATGCCCAGTGGAGGCCACTTCGCCGCGTTGGAAGAACCGGTCAGGCTGGTGGAGGATATCCGTAATCTATTCCGGCCTTTACGCTAACCCCCAGTTATCTTCGTGACTCAAACTCTGCGTTCTAGATGAGGCGTTTCAAACAACTCCGTTTCACGCCTGACTGGCTGTTCACTTACACCGGCGTGATTCTGTTGACGGGGATACTAGTCAACTGGGGCTCCGGGTTCACCCAGTTCGCCCACAGCCTGACCCTCCCGTCCATGGAAATCGACCTCGATATCTCCCATACCAAGGCCGGGTTCGTGATAACACTGGCGGCCATGGTCCGCATGGGCAGCACTCTGGTCTCAGGCACCCTGGCCCCCCGCTACGGAAGCCGATTTATCATTGCCGTAGGCACGATGGGCGCTGGTGGGGCCATGATTTTTTTGGGCTCCGCTCAGACCTATGCTCTGGTGCTCTTGGCATCGGCGTTCATGGGCGTGGGCACCGGGATGGCCCTCACACCTATGATGGGGTTGCTGGCCCGCTGGTTCAGTTCCGCGGACAGAGGTCTGGCAGCCGGATTGGCGGCCACGGGTGGGAGCCTCGCCTTCATCTTCGCCGGAGTGGTGGTGCCGTGGCTGGTGGGACGGGATGCCGACGAAGGTTGGCGTCACGCCTGGATGACCTTTGGCACATTGTGCCTGGTGATCGGGGCAGTCGCGCTGGTCTTCTTGCGAGAACGGCCCCGCGACGCTGTAGGAACAAGCCCAGAAGGCAGGCAACCGGCAGCACGGGGCGCCTGGCCGGTGGCCGCCTACAAGAACCGAATGATCTGGCTGGTGACCTTCCTGGCGTTCGCGTCGGGTTGGTCGCAGAACATCTTCACTTCGTTCTTCGGCGTGTACCTGTCCCAAGAGAACGGGATCAGCCTGACCACCGTCGGCCAATTGGTGATCTTGATCGGCCTATTGAGCGTCACCAGCGGCGTCGTTTGGGGCCGGATGTCTGACCAGGTCAGCCGGGGCCAGGCGTTCTTCTACTCGTTCATGCTGCAGGGGATAGCCTTCATTCTGATGGCGGCGCTTCCAAGCATGGGAAGTTTCATCATCGCGGCCGTCTTGCTGGGCTTCACGCTCCGGGCCGCCTACACCATCTGCGCCGCCTGCTCCGGAGACTATGTTGCTGTGCAGTTCTCGGCGGCCGCCTTTGGACTCATGTCCGTTGGGGCCGGGCTGGGTAGCGCCATTTCGCCCACCATCGGCGGTGCCATTGCCGACAACTTCGCCATGAACTGGACCTTCGCATTCGCCTTGGTCAGCTCCATAGCGGGCATGACCGGCTCATTGGTCTTGATCAAGAACCCTCGGACGCCGCTGGCCCTACAGCCAAGCCCGGCAGACTAGGCGCCGGTCCGCCAGGAGACCACCCGTGGCTCCAACTGGACTGCGCCCTTGATCGTGAAATAGCCCTCTTTTTCTTCCAGGACCTCGGGCAGCAGCGCTTCCAGGCGTTCCATCTCCGGAGAGTCAGGCGTGACGTACAGGCGGCGGGCGATCTGTTCCGTCGCTACTTCCAGGCTTTCGAACCCTCGGTTTGGCTCGGTGTGCACCACGTCGACGGTCGGCTCTACTCCGAGCTGTTTCAGCACTTCCAGAAATTCGGGGAGGCTGGGCAGGGGCAGTCTAGGCACGCCATACACCCGTTCCCAGAGTAGATAAACCTGGGACTGCGGAGGCCCTTGAAACATGATGACCAGCACCTGGCCGGCATGCTCTGACAATTTCCTGACGAAGGCGTCGATGTCCTGAATGACATAGACGACATGGGCGCAGATAGCCACGTCGGCCCGGTCGACTTGGGCGTCCAGCCAGCCGGCCTCGACAACGTCGACGTTGGGCACGTTGAACTCTGCGGCCGCCTCGCGTAGTACCCGGCACATGCTGGGCGAAGGCTCAACTGCGATGACCTTCTCTGCGTCGAGGGCCAACGGAAGGGCCAGCCGTCCTCCGCCGGCGCCAACATCGAGCACTGCCTGCCCTGGTGCAATCATCTCCCGGAGATGGTCCACCAGAACGTCGCCGGTGCGCCGGGGGTCGGCCTTGAAATTCTGCGCCAGGTTGCGCCATGAGTCGGCAGGCGGCTCTTCCTTCCGCATGCTGTCCGACTGGACATGCTCGGCCTGGACCATCTCGGTCCAGTGTTCGGTTGCGTTCATGTATCCTCGGAGTACGTTTCAGGAGTAGGTTTCATCGGAGTTCGCCAAATGTCCAATCATACGGCCACATTACTGTCTAGGCAAAATATGTTTCATGCCCATCTTGAGGCCCGAAAACCTCATATCGGTTGCGATCATCGGCATCACTCTAGCCCTGTTTCCGTTCCTACGCGGCTCGGATTCTGATTTCCCGCCCCTCGGGAATCCTCCTCCGGTAAATCGCACAGCAAGCCTGCCTCTGTCTGAGTTACCACCTCTGACCATGGAACGTGTCTTTCCCAACTTGGAATTCAGCCGCCCAACCAATCTGGTCTCGGAGGGCGGCCGGTTGTTCGTGACCGAGCAATCGGGCCGGGTTAGAGAAAAGTCTTTGCTGGTGGATTCCAGTCTCAGAATAACGTCGTTCGGCCAAGACCAACAGGGTGCGCTATACGCCCTCGCCGAAGATTGTGGCATCTACAAGCTGTCCGCTAACCGCTGATAGCTCTCGGCTATCCCGTGATTGACGTGCTTGGTACACGGACTTATAGTCCTTGGCTATGAGCCTGGGGCCACGAACTAATCACCAGGAGCAAGAATGTCCTATTTCCCGTTGACCAAGCATCAGCAAGATTGGCAAGAGCGTGCCCGGGACATCGCCGGTAGAGAATTGGCGGACCGAGCGGCCGAGACCGACCGGTTAGGCCAGTTTCCCACCGAATCCCTGGAAGCGCTGAAGAAAGAGGGCCTGTGGGGCCTGCGAGTGGACAAGGTGCACGGCGGCCTGGGCGAAGACATGGTCACCACCTGCGTGATCGTTGAGGAGCTTTCCAAGAAATGCCCCTCCACCGCCATGTGCTACAAGATGCACCTTGAGGGCGTCGAGATACTCTCGAGAATCCCAACCAAATACCAGGTCAAGAAATTCGTTGAGCCCTTGGCAAGGGGAGAAGTGTTCTCGGCGGCTGCGGGCGGGGAGTCGGCTGGCGCTGGAGACGACTGGACTCCGGTAAATACCCTCGCCGCCATCGCCAAGGTCCCGGGCGGATACCAGCTAGACGGGCTTCGCAAGGCATATGTCACCTCGGCCGGGCACGTCAGCCATATCGAGTTGCGTTGCCGTGTCGGCGAAGACACGCCCCAGGGCAGCGCCTCCAAGCTGTTCATCGAGGAAGACAAGATCGACTGGGAGATCATCGAGCCCTGGGACGGCCTAGGCATGCGGGGCAATAGCAGCTCGCCGGTCAAATACTCGGGTTTCGTTCCCGACGAGAACCTTTTGGGCGCCGAGCACACGATCTTTCAAGACACTGACGCATTCCTACGCCCCATGCTGGGCCTGACTTACGCGGCGGCCTATCTGGGGATAGCTTCGGGCGCCTTTGAAATCGCCTTAGAGGAGATGCCCCGGCAGTACCGCAGCGGTCACCGGAGGCTGGACAACGTCATCTACCAGCGCCGCATGGCTGAGATGAGCACCCAGATCGAGGCGGCTCGTGCCCTGATGCTGGCCACAGCCCTCTATTTCGACCAAGAGCGGGGAACCACCGACCTGCCCTACCTGCAAGCCAAGGTGAACTGCTCCGAGGCTGCCGTCCGGGTCACTTCGGACCTCATGACCTGTTTCACCGGCACGGCCTTCGCCCGCAGGTCGCCCATCGAGCGGTATTTCCGGGACGCCCGGGCCGGCTTGGTGATGGGAATGGCCAACGACGTCGCCTACCAGAGCATGATTCCACATCTTTTCCCGGAGGCCTGAACATGCCAGATAACCTAGTCGGAGTGCAGGTTAGGGGCAACATGATCGCCGAGGTCCAGGGCAACATCCAACGGGCCGAAGACCTGGGGATCCAAGCAGTCTGGATGACCGCCGGTGGGGCCAGCCTGGACAGCATGACCTGCTTCGCTGCAACAGCGGCATCGACGAACAACATCAAGCTGGGCACGTCCATCGTTCCCACCTATCCGCGGCATCCCCTTGTCATGGCCCAGCAGGCCCAGGTGGTGGCGCAATTGGCTCCGGGCCGTTTCCGGTTGGGGATTGGCCCAAGCCATAGACCGACCATCGAGTCCATGGGAATCGATTTCAACGCCCCGTTGGGTCATCTGCGGGAATATATCCAGATACTGAAATCTTTGCTGCAAAACGGGTCTGTGGACTTCGACGGGAAGCACTACAAGGCGCACGCCTCGATCCCCGGTCCATTGGACCTAGATGTCATGGGCTCGGCCTTGGGTAAGGGTTCGTTCGAGCTCTGTGGGGCGTTGGCCGACGGCGCAATAAGTTGGCTCTGCCCAGCGGGTTATCTCAAGCATGTGGCCCTCCCTGCCATGGAGAAGGGCGCCAAAGAGGCCGGACGGCCCTCGCCGCCGCTCATCGCCCATGCCGCTGTCTGCGTGCACGACAATCCGGAAGAGGTCCGGGCTGGGTTGCGGGAGCAATTCGGCCACCCCAGCCTCCCCTTCTACCAAAACATGCTGGTCGCTTCAGGCTTTCCCGAGGCTACACAAGGTGTCTGGAGTGACGCCATGAGCGACGGCGTAGTCATATCCGGCAACGAAGAAACTGTGGCCTTGGGCGTCCAGGAGCTATTCACTGTGGGAGCGACCGAGGTTCTAGCCTCGCCCATACTCGCCGGGGCCGACAAAGGGGCTTCGCTGGAACGGACCATCAAGCTGCTGGGCCAGTCTGCCGCCACGTCCAAATAAGAGAAAACGAGGAACAAATGAAATACGACGTTGTCATCGTTGGCGGAGGTTCGGCCGGTTGCACGCTGGCAACCCGCCTGAGCGAAGACCCCAACCGGTCGGTGCTACTGCTGGAAGCCGGCCCGGAATACACGGACCTGGAATCTCTGCCAGACGAATTGAAGCTGGGCTACCGACAAGAGGCCAGCGACATCGAATCACCTTTCAACTGGGCCTACCGAGGCCAGGGCACGTCTGAACAGAAGGCGTCGATGCAGGTAGCCCGGGGCAAGGTTATGGGCGGTTCGGGTTCGGTCAACGGCCAGGTGTTCCTGCGCGGCGTGCCTGAGGATTACGACGATTGGGCTGCCGAAGGCAACGACCAGTGGAGCTTCGTCAATCTGCTGCCGTTCTTCTGTAAACTTGAGACTGACATGAACGTGAGAGACGACTTTCACGGGACCGACGGGCCAATCCCGGTTTGGCGGCTGCCCAGGGAAGAGTTCATGCCGGTGAACGAGGCATTTCACCAGGCGACGGTCGAAGCCGGGTACCCGGAAGACCCCGATATGAATAACCCGGATTCCACGGGGACGGGCCCGGTGCCCATGAACAACCCCGACGGCATCCGCATGAGCGCCTCGTTGGCCTACCTGAACCCCAGCCGCTACAGGCTCAATCTGACCATCAAGGCTAACGTCCAGGCGCGCCGTGTAGTTTTCGATGGCGACCAGGCGGTTGGCGTGGAAGTGGAGAGCGGCGGCGAGACTTTCACGGTGGAGGGATCGGAGATTATACTCTGCGCCGGCGGTATCGCCACGCCCCAGTTATTGCTGCTCTCAGGCGTGGGACCGGAGGCACACCTGAGCGCACTGGGCATCCCGGTAGTGAAAGACTCGCCCGGTGTGGGGCAGAACCTGCGCGATCATCCGCTGATCACCGTCGAGCTTGAGCCCAGGGACGGGGTCAAGCTGGCCACCATCGAGCCTCGAATACAGAGCGGACTGCGCTACACCGCCGAAGGCTCCGACACTCGAAACGACATGCAACTCTTCCCGTCGTCGTTCACGGGACTACGCGCCGGAGACCCGTTGCAGGGCCGCAGCCCCGACCGCCCCCAGGGCATGAGGATCACCTGCATCCTGAAGTTGGCCGACAGCTCCGGGGAATTGACTCTGACCTCCGCTGACCCCAATGAACCGCCTCATCTGGACTTCCGGTATTTCGAGACTGAGTGGGACCGACGGCGCATGCGGGAAGCCATCCATCTGTCGCTGAAGTTCCTGGAGCACCCGTCATTCGGTCCGCTCATCGAACGGCGGCTCACGCCCACCGACGAGGATGTGGCCTCCGACGATGCGCTGGACACCTGGCTGCGGCAGAACGTGGCTACCACTCAACACACCTCAGGCACCTGCAAGATGGGGCCGGAGTCAGACCCCATGGCGGTGGTTGACCAATACTGCAGCGTGCGGGGGCTGCAAAATTTGCGGGTGGTGGACCTGTCCGTCTGCCCCAACGTCGTGCGGGCCAACACCAACGCCACGGCCATCGTGATCGCAGAGAGGGCCGCCGGCTGGATCAGCTAGGCGCCGATCTCCTAGAATAGCTCCTCAACACTCACTACACGGTGCGCCAGGCCTTGGTTGACGACGTACTGGGCCAGAGCTTCCAACGCCGACCGATTGGACTCCGCGCCGTAGGACCAGTAATCAGACCCAAACGCCCTCCAAGTCTCCTCAATGTGGTCGTCAGGAACTCTGCAAACTCCAGCATGGAGGCTTGTTTGGCCGGCAGTCCGGCGTCGCAGAAGCTCTCGCCTAGTTGCTCGGCTAGTTGCGATTCGAGATCCTCACCACGGAGGGCCTGTGCATGGGCGAGGATTCAATATTGGCACTTGTTGGTCGCCGACATCACAGCCGCGACCATCTCCCGCTCTGCGCGGGACACGTCCGACTCACCAAACATCCCCGAGCCCACGTGGGCCATCAGGGTCTTCATGATGTTGGGCTTGAGGCTGCTCACAGCCTGGACGTTGGGGATGCGCCCCGACGTCTTGATCATCATGTCGTAGGCTTCTGTCAGTTCACCTTGGGATTCCTAGTAGGGAATCGTCCTTACATAGGGCATCTATTTCCTCCGATCGCAGTTCTTGTCACCATGCTTTGATGACAAATCTGGGATAAAGGTTTTGTATCCGGGAAGGTTAGAACCGGCCACAGTCTTCTTCAAGCCATATCTCACCGGGCCATGAGTAGTTGCCGACCAACGGCCGCCCTGGATATACTGGCCTCCAATATCCTACCTGGGCGCGGCCCGAGGAGTAACCATGGGCATACTGACCGACGACATGAAGCGAGTGGTCCGCCAGCAGCGTATGGGATTCATGGCTACTGTGTGCCCAGACGGCTCGCCCAACCTCTCCCCCAAGGGCACCGCCACGGTCTGGGACGACGACCACCTAGTTTTCGCCAACCTCGGGTCTCCGGTCACGATCGAAAACCTGGGCCACAATCCAGCCTGCGAGTTGAATATCTTGGACGCTTTCCTCCGCAAGGGCTACCGGTTCAAAGGGACCGCGCAGGTTGTCGACAGCGGTGAACTCTTCGATGAGATCAAAGAGGCTTACGTCACTGGAAGCCACGGAATCCAGCGTTCAGGGCTGCCGGCCAAGTCCTACGTGTTGATCACGGTGACCAGGGCAGCGCCCTTCATGTCTCCGGGTTACACTCCTGGAAAGACCGAAGAAGACATGCGGAAAGAGTGGACAGGATACTGGGCCGGGGTGCAAGAAACCAATACGTAACCCAGAGCATCTAAAATCCGGACTTAACTTCAACGTCGACCAACTCTAGGAGTAAATCCATGTCCTGGATCAAGGAAGAAAAGGTAGACCTGCCCCCGGTGATTTCTTGCATGTCCATCAACGAGAACGCGATGAAGGCAGTGCAGAACCTAAACGCCAATATCACCTTTGGCTCCTCAGCTCTGACCCGCGTCCAGGAAGAGTGCATCGCCACCGTGGTGGCTGCCGTTAACAGTTGCCGGTATTGAACCATGTCTCACGGAGGGTTCCTCCGTCAGCATTCCGACGACACCGACCTGACCAACCACATGATGCACGACTACACCAAGGCCGACTTGGACGACCAGACCCGGGGCATGTTGGATTTCGCAGTCAAGCTCACCAAGAACCCGGCTGGCAACAAGAAGGCCGATCTTCAAAAGCTCCGTGACCTGGGCCTGGACGAGCAGCAGGTGTTGTCGACCGTCCTGATAACGTGCAACTTCAACTTTATGACCCGGTTGGCCGACGGCCTGGGCGTGGAGGTCACTGAGAACCGGTTCGAGGATTTCAAGCGCTGGATGTCGCCCGAAGTTCAGGCGATATCCTGGCTGATGGACCGCAAAGAAGTCTAATTCACGTCTAGCGGTACAGACGGTTCAGGTTGGCGTGGTTGTCCGGGTTGAGGTTCTTGCCGGCAAATGCCGGGTGGTCTTCTGCGTACCGGTGAGCACGGAACACGGCGTTCGCAAAGCCAAACCTGGAGCCGCCGGCGGTGGGCGGGTTTGCCACGAAGAACGGACTAATGTACTCCCAAACGATCTCGCCGCCTTGGGTAACCTCCAGTACTCGCCCAGGCGCTCCCTCGCAGATCAGGGTGTTGCCGTTGGGAAACCGCTCTGCGCTGCTGATGTTGTAGCTGTAGAACGATAACGGCGGGTCGCCCTGGTATTCCCAGGCGATCTCGTTGGTCTTCGGGTCGATCTCTATGACTCTGGAGAAATTCATCCCCCGGCGGTGGGCGCCGTTATCGAACAAAAGTATGTTTCCGTTATCCAGCATGGTGGGATGGTGCTGGTGGGAAACGTCGCCTGGGCCCCATTTCCAAGTGAATTTCCCAGTTTTGCGGTCGACGATGCCTATGGTGCTGGTCTGCCTGAAGCTGATGAGGAAATCTCCGTCCGGCGTCAGGCTGATGGAATTGGCGTGGGTCCACTCTTTCCGGTTCTCAAGGGGGCAGATCACGTCTAGGGCCGGGTCCAGGTGCTCCCAGGCGTTCCAGGTGTTCATGGTCTTGCCGTCTTGGGAGACTTCGATCACGTTGTCGCCGAACATTCCCGGACCAACTCCGTCGTCAAGAAAGCCACCTCCAACCGAGTCCGCAAGTTCTTGCGGCAGCAGCTCCCAGACCAATGCGATCGTAGACCCTGATTCCGTGCGATGGAAGTCGTGGTGCAGGAGTGGATTTTTGTACCCCCAGACGACGTTCCCGTCCCAGTCTAGTTCGATCAGGGATTTGGCTGAACCTCCCATTCCCTGACCATCTGGCGCAGACCCGGTCCTAGCCAGGAGGTTACCGTTGGGGAGCAGGAAGCCGTAGTTGATCTGCTCCGCGCTGTACCACCGATGGCAGACCTGCCCTTGCATGTCCAGCAGGTTGGCGTAATTACCGCCCCTGGTCGCCGTCAACGTGTAGCCGGGCCACGACCGCTGGGGCGAGTTGTGGATCAAACCGTTTTTGTGGTGCCTGGACCAACCCATATTTATCCCTCATCAAACCGCTTCTGGAAACCGTTTCCGGTCACGAGTATACAGGCACTGGTAAGCGTGCGCGATATGACCGGTAGAGGGTTCTTGGGCGTGGCTCCCTGCATGCTAAACTTGTGTCTCGACAGATTCTTGGTTCGTCATTCATGACATGCGAAAAACAGGAGCCGGTATGGTCCGTTGGGCAGATATCCCTGCAGGTTTGCAAGAAAATTTCGACAGAAGGCAGTTCAAGCCCTTCGGGAATGCCCAGTGGGTGGAAGCGCCGAGATTGACCGATGCCCGGGTTGCTGTAATCACGACAGCGGCGATCCACCGCGCTGACGACCGGCCATTTACCGGTCACGAGGGTGACTACCGCATCATCCCGGGCGACATCGACTACGCCGACTTAAACATGACCCACTCAAGCATCAACTTCGACCGCAGCGCCTATCAGCAGGATGTAAATGTCTGTTTTCCCCTTGAGCACCTTCAATCGCTGGAAGAATCTGGGGAGATCGGCTCAGTCTCGGATTGGCATTACTCGTTCATGGGATCTACAGCTCCGGAACGAATGGAGGCAGCCGCCAGAGAGGTCGCCGAAATGCTTCGGGGTGACCACGTCAACCTTGTTCTACTCATCCCGATTTGACCCGGTTGCACGCGCGCCGTAGGCGTGTTGTCGCAGATGATCGAACGGCCGGAATCGGAGGGCGGGGCCGACATCGCAACGGTCCAGATCAGCCTCATTCGGCCAGTCACTGAGGCGACCGAACCGCCCCGTGCGCTGTGGGTGCCGTTCCCGTTTGGACGCCCACTTGGTCCGCCGAATCGTCCTGATATCCAGTTTGACGTTTTACGGCGTACCTTGGCACTGGTAGACCAAACCGCTGGACCTGCGTTGATCGACTACGACGGACCTGAAGGCGACGAGCAAGTCGAAAATACGGCGTGGTCTTGCCCTGTGACTTTCCCTACGGCCGCGCCCGAGAGCGAGTCCGACGCGCTGACGGCCCAACTACGGCGGGAAGCGCAGTTACTCAGGCCGTGGTTCGATGAAGGATTGAGCGCACGGGGCCGTACTTCGGTCGGAACCAGCGGCAAGGGCGTCGATTCAATCGAAGAGATGCTCGAGATTCTAGTGCGCTTCTCGGCAGAGGCTGACATGGCGGTGCCGGATGGTTACATCCACCCGATGCCCCAGTTGCTGCGTTATATCACCGACGACATCCGAGATTTCTACTACGAGGCGGCAATATCGAAGCCCGGCGCGGCGTTTCCTTCGCCACAGGACCTGCTGGAGTGGTTCTTCCTGCAGACGGTTGCGGGTGACGTTTTCTACCAGGTACGCGAGAGGCTGTTGGCCGCGGACGTGCTGGTGCTCATGGCCAAGGGCCTTGACGATGATGAGATCGATGTCCGTTTGTCCCTGCTGGCCGGAACGTCCGTTGCCGTGTCCGGCGATATCCTCCGTCAATCCAGCATCAGCCGCGAGTTGCTGGGAGATTCGGCCAAGGTGTTCCAAGCCGATCAGCCGAACCGTCTCTCGTGGACCATCGTTCCGGTTTCCATGCGTGACCGGCGCAGCGAACGCACGGGAAGCAAAACCGCCGTCCGAGCATAGGCCCCAGTCACAAGCGATTATATCGTTTCCTGGCTGTGCATCGGGCGTTTCACAGATATATACTGTGTTCACCCTCAATCACGAGCGGGCGTAACTCAGGGGTAGAGTGCTTGCTTCCCAAGCAAGATGTCGTGGGTTCGAATCCCATCGCCCGCTCCACACCGTTTTGTTCCTGGGAAGGCGATATTCCCTCCCCGATTTCTACCACGTGCTCTGTGCTTCCAGTGTAAATCCACTGCTGCCCTCCAACAGTTCTCGTCTCAAAACCCATGCCCCGAAGGAGTTGGCCTACTTGCCAGGAGTTGAGTTGGACCCTTTGTTAATCCGAATATTTGACACCCGACGAATCCCGAATTACACTCACTCCGACTGTGTCGGTACCCAATCAATCAGGTTCTTAATATAAGTTTTTGGTAGCAAAATTCGTTATTGGCCAGCGAATTAACTAAGGGAGCGGAATTTTGATGGCAGAAAACAACCAGGAGTCTCAAGGACTCGACGGTAACACGCAGCCAGAGGCGTCAGGCGACAAGCAATCGATGCTGCTCAAGCTAGCCGAGCGGACCGTTGTCCAGGCCGAAGCTTTGGCCCAGGAGATTACCGACCACGCCAGGCAAGAAAGTGAAGCGGCAGGCGCCATGATCATAGCGGAAGCCTCAGAGAAGGCGAAAGCCGAGGCCCAGCAGACCATTGATAGCGCGAAGCGCCACAGCGAGACCATGGCCAGTGAGGCCGCCTCCGAGGCCCTTGCCGAGAGCGAAAAGACGCTGGGCAACGCCCGGTCAGAAAGCGAGAAGATGCTGAGCAGGGCTCAATCAGATAGCGAAAAGCTGGTCAACAAAGCCAAAGAGGACAGCGAAAAGCTGCTGACGAATGCCAAATCCGATAGCGAAGCGGACCTCAGGTCTGCCAACAACCAAGCACAGGAGATTCTCGCAAAGGCCCGGCAGGAAGCGCAGTCCATCATCAGCGCCTCCCAGACGCGATCCGCCAGCGCCGAGTCCAAAGCCCGGTTGCAAGCCGAGTTCATCATCAGGCAGACGACCCAGAACGTTTCCGAGGGGATTCGGGCCTCGGTCTTGGAAATCTGCAACAATCTTCTGCCGACTGTGGAGGGAATGGGCACAAGCGCTCCTGCAGTGCTGAACGCTGACGAAGCCGACTCCGCCGTGGCCACCGAGACTCCGATGCTGGAAAGCGCCGACTCCGACGACGAGCACTCTCCGGCCACCAACGGTGTGGATTCTCGGTCTTCAGACAAGCCCAAGTCCAAGTCCAAGGCATCCAAAAAGGGTATCGCAGCTTAATACCACTTAAACTGCTCCGGTCTGGAGAGCTCCTTCTCCAGAGGCATAACTGGTAAAGCAAAAATGGCCCCCACGTTGTGGGGGTCATTTTTGCCTGGTCATAATCATAGCTACAAGTGTCACCTGTTGATTTTGTCACTCCGAAGGGCTCTCGCCGTCAGACGCGTCGTTTTCAGCTTTCGCACGCAGTTCGCCTACCGTTGCCAAGTCTCTCTCCGAATCTTCATACAAACCGAGACGATGATACGCGATTCTACGGTTGTGGTACGCCTCTGAATAATTTCTGTTGATGCGTATGGCTTGAGAGTAATCCTCGATCGCGCGTTCGAATTCATCCATCCCGGAAAGCATGTTTCCCCGGTTGATGTAAACGTCAGGGTCTTTGGGGTCGAGGCGGATGGCCTCGTCGTAGTCTTCGAAGGCTCGTTCGTGCTGGTCCATGTCGTTGTAGGCGTTGCCCCGGTTGTTATAGGCGGCAGCGTAGTCAGGGTTTATTCGGATAACTTCATCGTAGTCCTCGATGGCCCGCTGGTTCTCGCCCAGGGAGTGGTAGGCGGTTCCTCGGTTGCTGTAGGCCGCTACATTTTCAGGGTCCAGAGCGACGGCCTCGTCATAATCTTCTATGGCCCGAGCGTGTTCACCCACGGCCAGGTAGGCATTTCCACGGTTATTGAGGGCCACCACGTATTCGGGATTGATCCGAATGGCTTCGTCGTAGTCGTTGATGGCGCGCCAGTGTTCGCCCAGGTCATAGTAGGCGATCGCACGGTTATTGTAGGCTGCGGAATACTCGGGGTTGTGCTCGATGGCCCGGTCGTAGTCCTTGATGGCACGCTCGTTCTGGCCCATGTCGTGGTAGACGTTTCCCCGGTTGTGGTAGGCCTCGGAGTACTCCGGGTTGATGCGAACGGCCTCGTCATATCCTTCTATCGCGCTGTCGAATTGGCCAAGCGCATAGTAGGCAATTCCCAGATTGTAGTAGAACTCGGCACGTTCGGGTTTAGACTGGTTCGTCGACATTTTCACCACACGCTCAGTAAGGCCCTGGCCTCCGGGAACCACACGCTCAATCCGGCTCTGGGGCTCCGGTCATAAGATGCCCGATTCACCGATTTTCAACGCCCCAACGCCAAAATCCGAGTATAACATTCCTGCCGCACGGATTAGCAAAATCCCACAGGCCGAGAAACTCGAATGTTAATCCACGGGATGAGCCGGGGAATCCGTGGCCGGTGCGATTTTCGTATCAGTATCCGTACATTAGGGACGAATAGTCTTAGTTTCAAGTCCCGAGCCCTTGGTGCGGTAACATATATTCCGCAAGCCCCAGGTATTTACCCGTTCGATCAGACGGTTGAGGATAATCAGGAATGTCGCGACTACTAGCCCTGCCTTTAATGGCAGTTGTAATTGGATTACTGGGCTGTGGAACCTCTGCGGCGGAGGCCCTCCCGGCCTCAAGCCCTACCTCGACGGTTGAGGCCGCGCCTGTCGCGCCGCTGAAACTTGCATCAGATTCCACTATTGTTCCGGCGATGACAGCCTTGTCCAAACCGACGTCCGTGCCTGATTCGACCGCGGGTCCCGTCGCCACCGCGCTGCCACTCCCAAGAGCGGCGTCCGCACCAACTACCGCACCCGGGAAAGCCGGGATAATCGTCGAGCAGCCTGGGATCGGGACGGACGTGGGCCAGACCTTGCCTCACTTTGGATTCGCGCTTTTCGATGGGGCCCAGCGGAATACTGCACAGCTATCGAGTCAGGGCCGGCCAGTGTTCTTATTCTTCTTCGCCACTTGGTGATCGGTCTGCCGCTCCGAGTTACGGAGCATGAAGGACGTCTACCCAGAGTTCGCGGACAACGTAGATTTTTACGCGATCGGCCAGAGCCCCTTCGAGAGTATCGACCTGTTGGAGTCGTACCGGATCAAAGAGAGCTACCCCTGGCCCGTAGCTGAGGTAGACCCGAACATCCTGAGGTCCTTGCGAGTGTTGCAGCAATCGACCAAGATCGTCCTGGACCATCAGGGAATCATCACCTACCGTGGCGGATACGCCGACGGACGCGTAGATAAGTGGCGCAAAGTATTTTCTGACCTGGTTGAGAGGGCCGGAGGCTGAGAAACTTCGCCTAACCCTACCTAGTTTGACACTATCCATCGCGGTGGTAGATTCCAGTGAGCTGATTTAGGCAGTTCTTGCTGAGGTAAATCCAGCCAGAAACGGGGAATGCCATGCTGGTTAAGTTGTTCTTCACGACCTTCGACCTGCCACAACTTCCATTCGTGTTCAGGCTGATTTGGCCCTTGCTGACCAGAAGTAGCCGGTTCGCGCCGGAGGAGTTGGATGCGGCGGGTCTGGTGTTGGGTCCCAAGGCCGTCCGGTGCTCGTAGGTTAGGGTGGCGGAGGGCCGGTTGCTGCGCCTGATATTCAAGTTGAACGAGAATCGGGCGCTCACGACCTTCCGGACCGTCAACCTCCCCTCCGAGGTGCGTCACTCCAGGGGCAATTTCGACCTATTTGTGCACGAGATGGTCCATGTGTACCAATTCGAGAAGATCGGCAGCATCTATATCTAGCAGACTTTGGCGGAGCAGCGGTCCGAGGAAGGCTGCAGATACGGAGGCTGGAAAAGCTGGCTGAAGACCGTCAAAACGGCCAGCGCCTCGGCAACTACAACCGCGAGCAACAAGGCCAGATCGCCCAAGACTATTACGACGACGTGCCGACGCCCGATCTGTCTATCGACAACCCAACCCAGTTGGCGTTCCAGCCTTTCATAGATGATTTGCAGGCAGGGGCACTATAGTCCTGTTTCAGTCATGAACGCGCTGATTGCTTCACTGAACCGGAGGTGCTCCTCGATGATGCCCAGGTGTTTGGCTCCCTTGATTATTCTTGCTTCTGCGTTGGGCATCGCGCGCGCCATCTCATTGGCCATCCGAGGCGTTGAGCCGGGGTCGCCGTTCCCGGTGAGGATCAATGCCGGCATGGAGAACGCACCATAGTCCACGGGATGGTCTTCCGCGTTGGAGAGTAGCTCGTAGCTCTCAAGAAACTTGGCCGGGTCGTTGTTCCGCAGGCGAGACGTGATCTGACGCTCCACGGCCGGGTTGGCCGCTAGGAACTCAGGATTGAAGAATCTTTGCAGCGCCTGCGCCTCCAAACCCTGCTGGTCTCCGTCCTTGGCTTGTTGGAGTCTGAGAACCATGGCAGCCCGCTCCTCGTCTGTACGTTGGTAGGTGGTGCTGACCAAGACCAACGCTCGCACAGCCTTCGGGTGGGTCGAGGCGAAATGCTTGGCCACCTGGCCGCCCAGGGAAAACCCGGCCAGCACGATCTCTGAGATCCCGAGTTCTTTGAGCAGTTCGTGCAATTGGGCTACAAAAGGCTGGAAATTCTGTGCGTCCAGCGGTTCGGTGGTCTCGCCGTGGCCCAACAGGTCATAAGTCAGCGTGGAGCGGCCGGTTATGTCATCCAGCATCGCTTCCCAGATGCTTTGGTCGAGGCCGACGCCGTGGACCAACACGACGGGAATCGTGCTTGGCACTTCAGAGTATTCATACCTGGTCCCGCGGGCATCTATGCTCATGGAAAAACAGTTCTAATCTCCACTCAGAATGTTCCGCATCAAATTGACACGTCCCTAAGGCGGTGCTAGCGTCTAGTCCGCTGGGGAACGTTCCCTGGCGATTACCCGAGGAGACGCGGAAACACCATGAAGTTTAGCAACTTCTTATTCCCGGAGAGCAAAACCCCTGACGGCGATTTCGACGTTATCGAAGAATCCCTACGCGAGGCGGAACTGTCCGAGGAACTTGGCTACGACGTTATCTGGCTGGCGGAGCACCATTTTGACGGGGGCTGCGCCTACGTCGACCCCACAACCTTCGCCGCCGCAATCGCCGCCCGGACCAAGAACATCAAGATCGGGTTTGCCGTGGCCCAGATGGCCCTGCATCACCCAATTCGCTTTGCTGAGCAGATCGCGCTGGTGGACAACATCAGCAAGGGCCGGATGATCGTGGGCGTGGGCCGGGGCACGGCCTACAACTTCTACGAGTTCCGTGGGTTCGGCGTCGACCCCGACGAAGCCCATGACATGCTCTTGGAGGTAGAAGATATCCTGGTCAAGGCCTGGACTACCGAGAACTACAAGCACGACGGTAAGTATTGGCAGGTGGAATTGCCGGTGCTGAGGCCCCAGGTGTACCAGAAGCCGCATCCACCCATGATCCGCGCCTGCTCCGGGCTGGAATCGACCCTAGAGATGGCCCGCGAGGGACGCCCGTTCATGATGAACGTCCAGAGCGACGAGACCACTGTGGAACGGCTGCAACAATACCAGAGCGCGATGTCCAAAGCCGGACATAGCGACGAAACAGTGGCCCGTAGCATGGCGGATTCCTGGGTCTGGCGCAACATCTTCGTTGCAGACACTGACGCCGAGGCTGAAAAGGTGGGTATACCCTACTTCAAAGAGATGCGTGCGTATCTGCAGACCAACCGCGACAAGATGAACACGACGGCCGAGCTTCGGGCCCAGGCGACCGGAGCCGTTGGAGCCGCTCGCAATTCGTTGGAACACGGAATAATCGTCGGTTCACCGGAAACGGTCACCGAGAGGCTTCAAAAAGTACATGAAAGCGGCGTGGGCGGTGTGATAATACATTTCCGCCTGGGCGCCATGCCCTACGAAGCCAACGCCAACAGCCTGAAGCTATTCGCGGAGAAGGTAGCGCCGAATTTCAAGGGTTCGGTCGCCGTTTAGCACCTAGGTTCGGTGAAACCGCGATAGCCACCCGTTCGTCCTGAGGCTCTCGAAGGGCGTCGGCGCAACCGTTATTTCTGGTCTAGGAACTCAACTTCGAACTTGAGGGTGGCGTTGGAGGGAATCACTCCGCCGGCGCCGGAAGGACCGTAGGCTAGGCCCGGGGGTATGATCAGCTCCACCTTGCCGCCGATGTTCATAGTCGCCACGCCCTCGTCCCAGCCCTTGATGACGCGGCCCGCGCCCAGTGGAAACTCGAATGGCGTGCCCCGGTCCACGGAGCTGTCAAACTTGGTGCCGTCAAGTAGCCATCCAGTGTAATGGACGACTGCGGTCTTGCCCGGTTCCGCCTTGTCGCCGGTCCCAACTACGATCGTCTTGATCTGAAGCCCGGATGCTGTGGTGATTGTTTCTTCTGCCATTTCTACCCCTGAATTAGAATCGGTGTTGGAATCAGAATCGGAGGACGATCCGCATGCAATTCCCAAGATTGCCACAAACGACAAAACAAAGAGCCACCGCATGTTTCTTGACCTCCAACTTCATGTGAATCGCGCCTGTTCCCGCCCAAAGATGGTAGCACACCAAATGCTTGGATGAGGCACTGGCTGTTTCCGGTGCGCGGCATTTAGCATGGATGGATGAAGCGCTACCAGTTTCAGGTGCAACGCATTTAGTCTATGATGTCACCTACTTTGGTATAGGAGATAACATCGATGACCGATGAATTTAGGCAACGGGTAGAGGCCGCTAAGGCCAAGACCAAGGCCGTTAGCGTTACAGACTCGAAACGGCAGCTAGACGAAAAGCCCGAGATCCTTCTGATAGAGACTCGGCTGAAAGAGAACGTCCCCCTCAGCGAGCAGGCTGACAACGTAGTGTTCATGTCCGTGGAAGACCTGGACGCTGCGGCCGAAGACTCTTCCAAAATGGACCCGCGCTTGTCGAACCCCAACGTACAGATCATCACCACTTGAAAACTTGGACTTAGGGCCGCCGTGGGCGCCCAGATACTCCAGGAAATGGGATTCAACAACGTGACCTACATGGAAGGCGGGATGGTGGCCTGGAACGAAGCCGGCTTCCCAACCAAGGAATAGACCCTAGTAACTGAACAAATAAGCGGTGAAATCATGGCTGATCGAGTCTGGGACAAGTTTCTTACTGACCAGGACAGGGACCATGTGGCGATGGGCGAGAATAAGCATGTGGGTTTCGGTGCAAAGCCGGCTTTGCTGCTGATCGACCTCTACCGGTGGGTGTTCGGCGACCGGCCTCAGCCCATCTTGGAGGCGACCAAGGAGTGGCCCGCCAGTTGCGGACTGGCCGCCTGGGACGCCATCCCGCCTATCCAGACGCTGTTGAAGGCCGCCCGGGACGCCGGAATACCGGTGATCCATGCCACGGGCCGCGACGACGACGGCCTGGCCGGGTGGAGCACGGGACGCCAGGTCTACGGGAATGCGGACCGCAGCCCCGAGGCCCTGGAACGCCGCAACCGCCGTAATGACATCATCGACGAAGTGGCGCCCATCGACGGCGAACCGGTCATGCACAAAGACTCGCCCAGCGCCTTCTGGGGAACCCCGCTGATCGGCCACCTAACGGCCCACAACGTGGATACCATCATCGCAGTGGGCGAGACCACCAGCGGCTGCGTCCGGGCCAGCGTGTTGGACGGCTGCACCAACCGCTTCCGCATGATCGTGGTTGAGGAGGGTGTGTTCGACCGCCATGAAGCCGCCCACGCCATCAACCTGTTCGACATGAACCAGAAGTACGCCGACGTGCTGCCCCTGGCGGACGTGCTGGAGTACCTGGGAGAGATCGGAGCCAGACAAGGCACGGCAGTCTGATCTCAATCCTGCCGGCGAGATTCAACCCCCCCGCGGTCAAAGCGACGCGGGGGGTTCTTTTCCTCACCGGGATGTCCTGTTCCGCGGGGTGTCCGGTTCTCAACGGCGTTTCATATTCTGAATAGAGGCGCTTGTCCTTTTACGCTGTTGCAACTACCAGGCCCGACACCGGCAGGTCAATGGTGAAAGTGGTGTCCGGCATCTGGCCTGCGGATTCTTCGACGATCAGAATCTCGAAGTTCAGCCTGCCACCATGTCCTTTGACGATTTCCTTGGCCACGTCTAAACCCAGGCCTGTCCCGTGTGATTGCCCCAGGGTGACGAATGGCTCAAAGACCCGTGGGCGAAGTCCAACAGGAATCCCAAATCCGGTGTCTCCGGCCCCGAGGCGCCAACGGTCGTCCGCATGGCCCGAGCCAACCGTCAACACCCAGCCGTCCGGCATGGCATCAACCGCGTTGGCCACCAGGTTTTGCATCGAACTAACAGGCCAGTTCGCCTGGAAGATGGTCCCGATCTGTTGGCCGAACCTGTCTTGGTCGCACTCAACGCCGTAGCCGTTCACTATCTGCTCTCATCTTCTGGTGCTTGTGCCTCGGGGTCTTCCCGGCTGGTTGATTGGGTAACACGCCTGTGTTAAATTAGCTTCAATTAGCAGACTCATATGGTCTGCAAGACTTGGAGGCTCAAATGGCATATGTGACTCCCCGCGAGGGCGAGAACCCCGAGAGCCTGGTCAACCGGTTCCGGGCGTCGGTACAACATTCCGGGATTCTGCGTGAGCTCAAGGACCGCCGGTTCTTCCGCTCCAAGGCCCAGAAAGAGCGATTGGCCGCCCAAAGAGCAGCCCGCCGCCGTCGCCGCCAGAACCGCCGTTAGGCTTTCATGCGCTCCCCAGTCCCAGGGCCTTGTCCTGTGTACGTCTGGTGGCTGAGAGATTATTTATTAAAAAATGCTATCACTTGGCGGCCTTGAAAACCGCCCGCTTGCCAAAAAGGCCGGTCAGTGGCCTTTTTTCTTTGCTAGGGCCACTTGATGTGGCTCGTGCAGGCGCGTTGACAGCTATTAAGTGCCACTGGTAAATTGGATTAGTTGCCCTTAGCACTTCACCCCAACAACTGCTAACGGGTAAGCCCCATTCAGGAGAGAGTCCGTGCCCAGATACGATTACCGCTGCGAAAACTGCCGAGAAGAATTTGAACTGGTGCAGACCTTCGCAGAAGCTGGAAAAGGCTCTTGTCCCGCATGTTCCGGAGCGGGCCAACGCGTCTACCATGCAGTACCTGTCATCTATAAAGGCAGCGGGTTCTACACCACCGACTACGGCCGGCCCAAGCCTCCCACGGAGAGCAAGAACGGCTCCAGCAGCGACAGCTCTTCCTCATCCGACTCCAAACCTTCGGATTCAAGTTCTTCGGGTGACTCAAAGTCGTCCTCGGATTCGAAGTCGGACACTACTGCCAAGTCTTCCAGTGATAGCTCGGCAAAGTCCTCCTCCGAGTCCGGCAGCAGCGCTTCCTCCACTCCCGCCAGTTCCAGCTAGTCGGAAGTGGCCCACCAGGCGTACCGCCCACTATAACCGCGCGTGATTTTCCGGTAGGCTGATAGGCATGCGAGCACTGGTTCAGAGAGTGACAAAAGCATCTGTCTCTATCGAAGACGATACCGCTGGAGAGATCGGCGGAGGCTTGGTCGTCTTTTTAGGGGTCGCCAAAGAAGATGACGAAGCCGATGCGCAATATCTGGTGGAGAAGATCGCCAACCTCAGGATATTCGCCGACGATGAAAACCGGTTCTACTTCTCGGCCCTAGACATGGGCGCCGAACTTCTAGTGGTGAGCCAGTTCACCCTTTACGCCGACACCCGCAAGGGCCGGCGTCCCGACTTCAACCAGGCAGCGAGCGGAGAGGATGCCAAACGCCTCTATGAGCACGCGGTGGAGCTATTTCGAGAAGCGGGACTGACTGTAGCCACGGGCGTGTTCCAAGAGCACATGCTCGTCTGGCTGGAAAACGACGGCCCGGTGACCATAATGCTGGACAGCGCCGACCGTCAGCGGTCGAGGCGTCTTTCGACAGGCTCAGGATGAGCGGATAGGGAACTTTTGCCTAACGATGACTCATCTGTCGGGACGCCGGAATTCCCCCTAAATCCGCCCTTGCAAAGGGGAGCTTGAACTTTCCCTCCTGGTTTGAATCGGGATAACGGCGGACTGAAGGGGATTTTGTCCTCGATTTCGCTGAATCAATCCCTAGCCGAACCAGCCCATGCAGATGAAGAATCCCCGCAGGTAGGCTATCTGTCCGCCGTGGGCCACGGTGTCCCAGGCCATCTGGCCCATGCACACCTCCACTGGCCGGGGCTCGGTCACCGGTCCCATGACTATCTCCTGCTCGAGTTCCTCGGCGGTGATGTCGGCCCGGAATTCCCTGGCGTGGTTCTTGACCGCCTCGTAATGAGTTACCTGCACTTCCCGGAAAGGCGGGTTCCATGCTGCGACTTGGGCGGCGTTCCAGCCCACATCCCGGTCTTCTGAGTCGGCGGGCATGCCAAATCGTGCCACTCCTCGGAGATCGGCACCTAAGTCAGGTCCCGGAGCCGTGTGTGGATGAACATGTCGGTCACCTGGGTCAGGTGCCACCGAATCCAGGCCACCGAATTGCACTGGTCGGTGGGTTGGCGGACCATCGCGGCCTTGTCCAGACCCTCAAGGACCCCGTCGATCATCTCCCAAATACGTTCCATCGCGAAAAGACCCGGTCAACTGGGCTCACCATGGGCTCGTCCAATAAGTTTCCGGAATGACTAATCGAATTCCAGGTCTAGGCTGATATCGAGGGCGTCCACCGAATGGGTCAGCCCACCAATAGAGATGAGATCCACGCCTGTCTCCGCCACCGCCCGCACGGTGTCGTAGATGATGCCGCCCGAAGCCTCAACAATCGCCTGGTCGCCAATGACCTTCATGGCGTCGGCCATCTCAGGCACCGACATGTTGTCCAGCATGATGATGTGGGCCCCAGCTTCCAGGGCTACTTCCACCTGCTCCATGTTCTCAACCTCGACCTCAACCTTGATGGTGTGCGAGGCGCGAGCCAAGGCCAGTTGAATCACATCTTTCAGGCCCATCTCCCGGAAGGCGTTGGCCTGGATGTGGTTGTCTTTGATCAGGATGCCGTCGGCCAGGTTTAGCCGGTGGTTGTAGCCGCCGCCCATGCGCACCGAGTACTTGTCCAAGTAGCGGTGGCCGGGAGCGGTCTTGCGGGTGTCGACTATCCGGGTATTCAGTCCCTTGACAGCCTCAACATAGCGGTTGGTGTCACTGGCGATGCCGCTCATCCGCTGCATGAAATTCAAGGCGATGCGCTCGGCCCTGAGTATGCCGGCGGCCGAACCTCGGACCACGACGATGTCAGATCCGGGAGCCAGCGGGGCGCCGTCCTGCAAGATTGCTTTGACGTCTAGGGTGGGGTCCACGCGCAGAAAGACGGCCATGGCCACATCAACCCCAGCCAGCACTCCATGCGCCTTGGCGCGCAACATACCGGTGCCTTGGATCTCCGGCGGGACCACCGCCTGGGTCGTAGGGTCGTTGAAGGTCTGGTCCTCAGCGACCGCGGCATCGATCAACGCGTAAACATCTGGTGGAAACTGAGTCATGGCACGCCTTCCTTATTCTCTAGAAGAGCTTCTAAAACGGCAGGCACAATTGTACTCCAACTGCCGAAGCTGGGCCATATGGATAGGGTATGGGGAAACCGAGCGGGCACAGGTGGGCCGGCTAGCTGAGCGAGAGCATCCGTTCCAGGGCGATCTTGGAGCTCTTTTTTATGTCTTCCGGCACGGTGATCTCGTTGTTAACCTTGCCTCCCAGCAGCCCGTCCAGCATCCAAAGCACGTAGGCGGGATGGATGCGGTACATCGTGGAACACGGGCAGGTCACCGGGTCCAAGCAGAAGACTGTCTTGTCGGGGTTGTTGATGGCCAGGCGGTTGACCAAGCTGACCTCCGTGCCGATGCCCCACTTGCTGCCGGCCGGGGCGGCGTTGACCTGATCTCGGATGAACTCGGTGGAACCAACCATGTCCGCTGCCTGGACGGTCTCCATGGGACATTCTGGGTGGACCACGATGTTGATGCCGGGATGCAGGGTCCTCGCGGCTTCTATCTGACTGACCGTGAACCGGGTGTGGACCGAGCAATGCCCTTGCCACAGAACCATCTTGGCCCTGCGGAGCTGCTCCGGCGTGTTGCCGCCCAAAGGGCGGTGCGGGTTCCAGACCACCATCTCGTCCAGGGGCACGGCTAGATCAAGGGCCGTGTTGCGGCCTAGGTGCTGGTCGGGCAGGAAGAAGACTTGCTCGCCCTGTTCAAAGGCCCATTTCAGGACTGCCTTGGCGTTGGATGAGGTACAGACGGTGCCGCCATTCCGGCCGCAAAGGGCCTTGATCCCGGCGATGGAGTTCATATAAGTAACGGGCACGATAGTGTTGGGGCCTAGGACTTCTGCCAGGTCAGCCCAGGCGTCTTCAACGTCATCCATGGGCGCCATGTCAGCCATGGAACAGCCGGCGGTGATATTGGGCAGGATGACTTTCTGGTGGGGCGCAGCCAGGATGCCGGCGGTCTCGGCCATGAAATGGACGCCACAGAAGATGATGTAGTCGGCGTCCGGGCGGGTCGCGGCTTCACGGGAGAGCAGGTAGGAGTCACCTTGGAAGTCGGCGTACTTAATCACCTCTTCCCGTTGGTAATGGTGGCCCAAGATGGTGACTTTGCTGCCCAGTTTCTCGCGGGCTTCCCCTATGCGGAAGTCGAGCTTATCGACGGTGTAGTGGAGGTATTCTGGGGGTATTTGCTGCCACCGCACGTTGACGGCCATCTCTTCGGCCAAGGGTTTGGAGGGAAGTTCGTCTTCAGTTCTGCAGAATGCCGAGTGTTCAAGTTCGGTGATCGGCACTGTGGGCCGCCGGCTAGCTAAAGCCATTAAACGTCGCCTCTAAGAACCTGTATTTTCGCTTCTACAGCCAACGATCCTTGTAGGGACCACGGGCTGGAGCGTTCAATCTTCACTATGACCAACTCACCCTGATGATACGCCTCATCCTCGAAGAATACCAGCTTGTGGGAGCGTGTCCGTCCTTGCCACTTTCCCCTCTGGCGGCCCTCCACCAAAATCTCCAAGTACTGGCCCACCAACCGGGCGTTGATCTCAGTCTGGACTTCCTTCTGCAGGCGGTCCACTCTTTGACGGCGGCTGGTCTTCTCTTCTTCGGGAACAGCGTCGTCCATGGTTCGTGAGGCGATGGTCCCCGGCCGCGTCGAGTAAGCGGCGCAATGGACCTTGTCCAGCTTGAGTTCCGCCACTAGGTCCAGGGTCTGCTGGAACTGTTCCTCGGTCTCCCCTGGGAATCCCACGATGATATCGGTGTTCAGCGCGACCCCGGGCATGGCTTCCCTGATCCGGCCCACCAGGTCCACGTAATCGGCGCGGTTGTACCGGCGGTGCATCTCATCCAAGATGCCGTCGTCGCCCGCCTGCACCGGCAAGTTAATGTGCTCGCAAACCTTGGGCACGTCGGCCACGGCTTGGATTATCTCTTGGGTCATGAACCTGGGGTGGGAGGTCAGGAAGCGTATGCGCTCGATGCCGTTGATCTCGTTGAGCCTGGCAAAGAGTTGGGCCAGATTGGGTTGGTCCGGCAGGTCATGGCCATAGGCATCGACGGTCTGACCCAGCAGGGTGACCTCTTTCACGCCTCTTGATGCCAGAGTCTCCACTTCCAGGGCCACTTCGGGAATGGGACGGCTCACCTGGCGGCCACGGCGGTAGGGGATGATGCAGAAGGTGCACATAAGGTCACAACCGTGGATGATGGGGACGTTGCAGGTGACGTCGGGACGGTTGGGTGTCAGCGGGCCAACACAGCCTTCCCAGTCAACGCCAAGCCGCTCGCCGACCATCTCAAGTAGCGGTTCGAACTGCTGAGGACGCATGAATACGTCAACGTAGGGGAAGCGGCGGGCCAGATCGTCTGACTTGGGCCCAACCATGCATCCCATGAGGGCCACGATACGTTGGGGTTGTTCTTTCTTCAGGGGCGCCATCCAGGCCAGGTTGCTGACAACTTTGTCTTCAGCGCCTTGGCGGACGACACAGGAATTGAGCACGATGACGTCGGCGTCGGCGGGTTTGTCCACCGGTTGCACTCCCATCTGCTCCAAAGCGGCGCCCAGCCGGTCGGAATCCGCGGCGTTCATCTGGCAGCCGATGGTCCAGAGATAGTAACTGTTCATGAGCGAAGGGCCGAGGTTAGTGGCTAGATTCCTAGCGGTTAGATACGTAATCCGTATAATATAAAGGAATATTACTTAAGAAACCGGGAAATAGTGGCGGAAAGAGAGGGATTCGAACCCTCGGAACCTTTGCAGGCTCACGCGATTAGCAGTCGCGCACAATCGTCCACTCTGTCATCTTTCCTTACACTGAGTAAATGTTACCAAATGTGCCTATGCCCATCAATACCCGCCTGCTAGCAACTGGTCGTGAGCCCGCGAAAGAATTCATGGGCGTATTGCCTCTGCACGTTTCACACATAATGCACACCTCCGGCTCAACTTTGGTCGAGATTCGATTATTTACGTCAGTATTTGATACGATTTCGGTGTTGACACCCCTTAAACCCGGCCATATGATTATGCGGGACTTTTCTAATATCGCCGACGGGAAAGAGCCAACCGGACAGATCCAGCGCAACGAATCCGGCGGGTATAGTCAAACCAACAGGCGCCTAAACCACGGAGAGTGACACCGATGGACGAACTAGACCGAAAGATCATCGCCCTGCTGCAGTTAGACGGGCGGGCCTCCAACGCCAAGATTGCCCGAGAAGTTGGCGTTAGTGAAGGGACAGTCCGGCGCCGTTTGCGCCGCCTGGTCACCGACGATGTAGTAAAGATCATCGCCGTCCCCAACCTGGAAAAACTTGGTTATGCCACCACCGCACTCATCGGCTTACAGACCGGTCCCGGCAAATCAGACTCGGTAGCCGAACAGATCGCCAAACTGGATGAAGCCCATTACGTAGCCATCACCACCGGCGCCTATGACGTGTTCATCTGGGCCGGGCTGGAATCGGCCGAAGGACTGGGGGCCTTCCTGAGGACCAAGGTAGGCGTCATCGACGGCGTCCAGCGCACCGAGACTTTCGTGAACCTCTCCATTAAAAAACGCACTTACGGCCTAATACTTTAACCGACTAACGGGCAAAAAGCGCACTTACGGCCTAGTCCCCTTGACACACAGTGCCGCCACCGGTATTCAAGTAATAACCGTCGCCTTACCAGCGGTGGTTATTTTTTGGCCCAGCTGCCTTGCATTGGCATCTCGCTATGCTATAATCTCCGTGATATTCTTGCCGGATGCACCCAGGCGTGAACGCGCCGATGCGGGCTGACGCCGATATTGAACAAGAGGAGCCTCCCACAATGACCTACATCATCGCCGAACCTTGCGTTGGACTTAAGGATTCGGCTTGCGTCGATGTTTGCCCAGTAGATTGTATCTACACCCGCGACCAAGACGACATGTACTACATCAGCCCCGACGAGTGCATCGACTGCGCGGCCTGCGAACCAGTCTGCCCGGTGACGGCCATCTTCGCCGAGGACGCGGTTCCCGCCCAATGGCAAGAGTACATCGCGAAGAACTACGATTACTTCAAGAATGTTGACCCCTCTGAGATGAAGCGCAAGTAAAACCGGCCTCGCCGGTCTCGATTTAATCTCCGGCGGTCTCTGGCGGATATTAGCGCTCCCTAGGCCAACTCCCTGGGACCGAACTCACAAAACCTTTAAAGGGTCGCCCTTTAAAGGTTTTATATCGTCAACCCCGTCCGGTAAATCAAACGATCAACCGGGAAGTGATTTCTTGGCTTCAACCCGGTGTACCCGAGAATCTCGGGTTGGGAGGCGTGCTGTAGGCCGCCTGTATTGCCACGGATAGAACCAGATATTACGGCTAGGAGCCATCATATGAACGTCGACTCAACCCCTCAATTCGTTGAAGAAGCCTACAAGAAGATGGAGCGTAACCTGGAAGTTGTCCGGGCGCGCTACAACCGGCCGTTGACCCTGGCCGAGAAATTGCTTCTTGGTCACCTAGACGACGCCCAAGGCGCCGAACTAGACCCCGGCGAAAGCTACATCATGCTGAACCCGGACCGGGTTGCCCACCAAGACGTGACCGGTCAGATGGCCATCCTTCAGTTCATGCAATCCGGCCGCACTGAAGTCGCCGTGCCCACCACCGTCCACTGCGACCACCTGGTGCAAGCCCGGGTCGGCGCATCATCCGACCTCCAAGACGCCCTCAACGAAAGTAGCGAAGTCTACCAGTTCCTCGAGTCCTCCTGCCGCAAGTACGGCATGGGCTTCTGGAAGCCTGGTTCCGGCATCATCCACCAGGTCAACCTGGAGAACTACGCCTTCCCCGGATGCCTGGTCATCGGCACCGACTCCCACACTCCCAATGCCGGTGGCCTGGGCTGCCTGGCCATCGGAGTGGGCGGGGCCGACGCCGCCGATGTGATGGCCGGTTTACCCTGGGAGGTCAAGTACCCCACCCTGGTGGGCGTGCACCTCACCGGCGAACTCAGCGGCTGGACCGCTCCCAAAGATGTGATTATCTATCTGGCCGGTGTCTTGACCGTTGCGGGCGGCACCAATGCCATCATCGAGTACTTCGGCCCCGGCGTGAACTCCATCAGTTGCACCGGCAAGGCCACCATCACCAACATGGGCGCCGAGCTTGGCGCGACAGGCGACGTTTTCCCCTTCGACGAGCGCATGGCCACCTACCTGAAGGCCACCCGCCGTCCGGAACTGGCCGAGCTGGCTGAGAAGTACAAGCACCTGCTCACCGCCGACCCGGAAGTCGAAAAAGACCCGGCCCAATATTACGACCGCATCGTGGAGATTGACCTCTCCAAACTGGAGCCCCACATCACCGGGCCCCACTCCCCGGACCGCGCCCGACCCATCTCCGCCATGGCCAAAGAGGTCGAGGAACAGGGCTTCCCCGACAAGGTCTCCGCGGCGTTGGTCGGCAGTTGCACCAACTCATCCTACGAAGACATGAGCCGCTGCGCCGACGTGGCCCAACAGGCTGCTGCCCACGGCCTCAAGTCGGTTTCCAATTTCATGATCACCCCCGGTTCGGAGCAGGTGCGGGCGACCATCGCCCGGGACGGCCAACAGGCTGCCTTGGAAGAGCTTGGCGGCGTGGTGCTGGCCAACGCCTGCGGCCCGTGCATCGGCCAGTGGCGGCGCGACGAGATGCCCGAGGGCGAGCCCAACTCCATCGTCACGTCCTACAACCGTAACTTCCCCAAGAGGAACGACGCCAACTCAGGCACGATGAACTTCATCTCCAGTCCTGAATTGGCCGTGGCGTTAAGCCTGGGCGGTAGTCTGAGCTTCAACCCGATGACCGACACTCTAACCGGCGCCGACGGCAAAGAATTCATGCTGGAAGCCCCCAAACCCGCCCCGGAGGTCCCCGCCAGCGGGTTCGACTCCGGTGAAGAAACTTACATTGCCCCTCCCGCGGACGGCAGCGGCGTCAACGTCAATGTCGCCTCAAGCAGTACCCGGCTGCAGATCTTGGAGCCGTGGCCTGCTTGGGACGGTGAGGATTTCAAGGACATGCCGGTGCTGGTCAAGGCAGCCGGTAAATGCACCACCGACCACATCTCTCCGGCCGGGGCCTGGCTCCGCTTCCGGGGACACCTGGACAACCTCAGCGACAACATGTTCTTGGGCGCGGTTAACGCCTTCACCGACGACCCCGGCACCGGAAGGAACCAACTTTCTGGCGAGCAGGTCCAGCCGATCCCCGAGATCGCCCGGGAGTACAAGGCCCAGGGTATGCAGTGGATCGCCATCGGCGATAACAACTACGGAGAGGGCAGCAGCCGTGAACACGCCGCCATGTCTCCCCGGATGTTGGGCGCCGCCGCGGTCATCACACGCAGCTTCGCCAGAATCCACGAGGCCAACCTCAAGAAGCAGGGAGTGTTGCCCCTGACCTTTGAGGACCCCGGCGACTACGAGCGCATTCGGGCCGACGACCGACTCAGCATCATCGGCCTGACCAATATAACTCCAGGGCAGCCGCTAGTCTGCGTGGTGTCTCACGAGGACGGGGAAGAGGAGCGCATCAACCTGCGCCACACCATGAACCCCGGCCAGATCGATTGGTTCAAAGCCGGCTCAGCCATGAACCACATGAAGAACATGGCTGGGTAGGGTTAGCACAAAATCGCCCTCACCCTGTCCTCCTTCGGCGGAAGGAGGACAGGGTGAGGGCGATGGCTTTCGAGAGACCAATCTTGCCTCGGAAAGGTGGTTCGACGGGTCCGATTTCATCGAGACTCTCGACCTTCGGTCGGAGCTCACCATGAGCGGCAGAGTTGACCGCTCACCCTGGGTTGAGCAATTGCCACCTCCATTCCTACTCTGATAGCAGATAAGAAAAGTGGCTTCCCGATACTCGGGAGGCCACTTTTTGCAGAAATCCTTAAGGAACCCCTTATCCTAAATCATCCAAACAGGCCTCGACCGGCTTGCTAAGGCAGGAGAAGATTGGGGTGTCGACCAGAGTGAAGGGCCGGGCTTTGGATTCCCTGAGGTCCATCACCAGATCCAGGAAATGGGATGGGTCGTCGGTCTCGAACCCCAGCACGAACTCTTGGTCGTCAAGGCCGAACGAATACGCGGTGCTGATCTTCACGTCGGGGTATTTATGCCCGATGACGAAGTGCTCATTCATCAGTTCCTGGCGCTCTTCCTTGGGCAATTGGTACCACTCGTGGGTCTTGATGAACGGGTAGATGAACAGGTACTTTCGGCCGATGATGCGCATGGTCGCCGTGCCCGTTCCTTCTTGGCCTTCGTGCTTGTGGTCGTCGATATACGGCGACCGGCGGGTCATGGCAAGGTAGGAATGAGGCATGGTCAGGTACCGGGCCAACTCCGTGTGGTTGACCCGGGCCATCAGCTCGTTGATGGCCTCAATCTCCTCGCTGACCTTCCAGAGCATGAAATCAGCGTCGCCGCGAGTGCCCACCAGACTGTAGCTGTTCATGGACACACGGTCGGAAAACTCGTTTAGGACTTCGGCAAACTGGGCCTTGCTGTCCTGGCGTTCTTTCTCTGGGAGGCGGCGCCAGTCGGGGTCAACCTTGAAGAATGAGTACTTCACGAAATCTCGCCTGGCTTGTTCTGTCATCTAACCCTACTTCGCGGTGTTTTGGGGTAACCCGCAGACTTCTGTGGATTGGGGGTATCTGGATAATCATAGCAACGGCTAACTGCTTGTGGCAATGTAAAGCTCGCAGAATGCCACTTCTCTGATAATTAGACCGTATCTCTTAAATTTATCAACTTATTCAAAAGTTGCGTGTCTTTATTGAATAACCCGGAATAACCCACGTTGCCGTTGCTTTCCCAAGCAGCGGTGCTACAATCTCCGGGTGCCCCTTTCGGGGGCTAAAATCACCCGAACAACGGCATTATCGAGGTTGTAGCAATGGTTACTCTAGGCTCAGGCTCCTTCACCTATGAGGTAGAAGAGGGTTGGGGTGAGCTCCCCGACGGTTGGTCCTTCAAAGAGTGTGCCGCAGTGGGCGTGGACTCTTCGGACAACGTGTACGTATTCAACCGGGGCGAACACCCCATGATCGTCTTCGATAAAGACGGCAAATTCCTCAGCTCTTGGGGAGAGGGTTTGTATCCCCGGGCCCACGGCATCACCATGGGGCCAGACGACAGCATCTACCTGACGGACGACGGCGACCACACCGTGCGCAAGTGCAAGCTGGACGGCACAGTGATCTTCACCCTGGGCGTCGCGGGGACGCCGGCCCTGTTCATGAGCGGCGACCCCTTCAACCGCTGCACTCACGTCGCACTGGACCCCCAGACAGCCGAATTCTATGTGTCGGACGGCTATGGCAACGCCAGAGTCCATAAATACTCGCCGGACGGCAAGCTGCTCTTCTCCTGGGGCGAGTCGGGCACCGGACCGGGACAGTTCAACATCGCCCACAATGTGTGCACCGACAAGGACGGCTGGGTCTACGTGGCCGATCGGGAAAATCAGCGGGTGCAAGTCTTCGACAAGAACGGCAAGTTCGAGACCCAGTGGAAGGACATGGCCCGTCCCTGCGGCCTGTTCATCGACACCAGCGGCGACCAAAGGGTCTACGTGGGTGAGTTGGGCTGCTACATCGGCCCCAACAGCCAGGCCTCCGGACTTGGCCCTCGAATCGGCATCATGGACCTCAAGGGCAATTATCTGGCCAAGCTGGGCGATATCCCGGAGAGCGACCAGCCCGGCAGCTTCATGGCCCCACACGGAGTGACCATCAACTCCAGGGGGGACATCTTCGTGGGCGAGGTCGCTTGGACCCACACCCGAAACTACCCCAACCCGCCCAGCGAGATACGGTCTTTGCAGAAGCTGGCTAAGAAGTAGAGCTTGGTTGGCGGCCTACCGAAAACGCCCTCATCCTAACCTTCTGCCGTGCGCGGGAGAAGGGACTAAATTCACGGGGCAGACAACCACATGGAAATAAGACTCGGCAGCTTGTCGCGTGACGCCCAGGAAGCTCAGGGTACGGCGATCATCATTGACGTATTTCGGGCGTTTACCACGGCGGCCATCGCCTTTGACCATGGGGCCAAAGAAATCATTCTATTTGCCGAACCGGATGACGCCTTGGCCCTGCACAAGAAGGGCGTTGGCGACTTTCTCATGGGGGAGGTTGGCGGGAAGAAACCTGATGGCTTCGACTTCGGAAATTCACCCTACGAGATTTCCCAGGTAGACCTGACTGGCAAAACCCTGATTCAGTCCACTAGGGCCGGCACGGTGGGTGTTGAAGCAGCCTCGAACGCGTCAGAGATATTCCTGGGATCGTTCGTGGTCGCCCAGGCCACGGTGTACGCCATCAAACGGGAAGGACCGGAGTTGGTGTCGATAATCGCGATGGGAGACCAAGGGGTAAACCGCGCCGACGAAGACGAGCACTGCGGAATCTATCTGCGCAACATCATGGAAGACCGGAAGCCCGACTTCGAAGCGGTGAAGTCGCTGATCATGGCCGGCGGGGCAACCCAGAAATTCTTCGACCCAGGACAGCCCCAGTTCCATCCCGAAGATGTGACTCTGGCGTTGGAGGCTGACCGCTACGACTTCGCCATGAAGATTAGCCGGGAGGACGGCTTACTGGTGGCCCGGAAGCACGCAGGTTAGACCTTAGCCGGGAACCGGTCCAACTTGAAATGCTCGGCTCCGGGCACATCGGGTTTTCCATCGGCGATCAAGTCGCATAACACCTGGGCCATGCCGGTGCTCCAGAGGATGCCCTTGCGGCCCGCCCCGGTGGCGACATACAGGTTGTCCCAGCCGTTGATCTTGTCCACTATGGGCATACCGTCGCCTGACAGGGGCCGGAGACAGGCGGTCTGCTGTAGTAGTTCGGCGTCGGTCATGCCTGGGATCATCTTTAAGAAGTCGGCCATGATGCTGTCCCGGGCTGCCGGATTGGGACTGTTATCGAAGCCCGACTCTTCCTCGGTTGTGCCAGCCCAGATGAGCCCGTCTGGCTTAGTGGCCACGTAGCTGTGGGAGTAATTCACGGCCAGCTTGAGGGGGTCGTGGGATGTTCGCAGCCGTAGTATCTGACCCTTGAGGGGCGTCACGGGGATATCCACGCCGCACCACTCCGAGGCCAGCCCAGTCCAAGGACCCATTGCCAGCACGACGATTCCGGCGTTGATGATCCCGTTTTCCAACTGAACACCTGTGACCCGTTCGCCGTCGGTGATCAGACCCGTGGCACGGCGCTGAAGCATCTCCGCCTTATACCGCTCTCCAGCCCGCATGGCTGCAAGGATGAACCGGTAGGGCTCAACGGCCCCTGGGCTTTGTTCAAAGAGCGCCCCGGCGATCTCTTGGCTTACCTGAGGCTCTTGTTCCCTGGCTTGGAAGTTATCCAACCATTCGACGTGAAACCCACCGACGTCTTTCATCCACTCGATATCAGCTTTGGCCGAGCGGACCTCATCGTCGGTAAACGCCAGGTGCAGCCGGTCCCGCACCTCAAAGCCCACGTCGATGCCAGAGGCGTCGTGGAGCTCTCTGGCCAGACCCCGGTGGCGGCCGTAGCACCACAAACTGAACTCAAGCAACGGCTCCGGCATGCCGACTCCGGTCAGTGGGTCCAGTCCGCCGAACGCGAACCCTGAAGCATGTGAGCCCAGGGAGTCTGCTTCCAAGATCGTTACATTATAGCCCCGTCGGCTCAGGAGATACCCGCTGAGGCAGGCGACGATCCCTCCGCCAACGAAGACCACGTCACTTGATCCAGTGGTCAATTTATTTCTCTCTCTTTTCCCGCGCGAATGTCCAATCAAACAGACGACTCGGGCTGGATGTTATGTCTGGTACCGAGCTTACCACAGGCGCGGCACGAGTGTAATCAGTCCTGTTCACAACCCCTTGAACCAGACTTCAAATTGGTCCAGGTGGGCAGTGTCGCCTAAAACCTTCAGCTTACCGGATGCGATGCCCTCGGCGCCGGTCAACCGGCCGTAGGTGAATAGAAGATACTGCTCGCCAGTTGCTGAGAGAGCAAGATCTGCCCGGGGCGTCTCGCCGAGGTCAATCTGGAAGTCTTCACCGGTGACGGTCATCTTGTAGATGCCGGCACCCATGTCGAAGCGGTAGACCACCGGCTTGGGCAGCCGGTCCGATGGCCGGAAGCACATGCCGAGCCACCGGGGAGACATGTCTATGAGCACCGGCACACACTCGGGGTCGAGCCCGGCGTTGGGCTGAAACGCGGAGCGAATATCATAGTCGTGGATGGCCAGTTCCTGGATCCGAAGTTCGACGTAGGCCGCTCCGGTCATGGCCCCTCGGCGGACGTGCCAAGCCAGCGTGTCCCATGAGCCTTTGCCAAACTCATCGAACTCGTGGTGGAGTTCCTCGTAGCTGGCGTCGAAGAACTCCAAGAAGTGGCCGGCCATTTCGTTTCGACGGTCGATGTCCCGCTGGGCGTTGGTGGCCGATAGCGCTGCCGGTTCCGGGGGCACAAACCCGGCCGGAGGGTTGGAGTCGCCCCCCCGGCCCCGCTCCATGCTCTCGGCCTGCCTTTCCGCGCCGCCGATCAGGTGGCTCACCACGTCCTGAACCTGCCACTCGGCGCAGGCGCTGGGCAACTCCCACTGCTCTGGGGTCAGCTCACCCAGGTATTTTCTGATGTTTGTGGCCAGCCGCTTGGCCACCTCTACGCGATGTTCAATCTCAGCTATTTCGCCAGCCATTTCTTCCGCTCCTGTGTTGTCGTTCTGGGTCGGTGGCATCGGCATCGGCGTTCTTGTACAATCTCAGGCATCCGCGCCCAGACAATCAGTGCCCCTGGCTTTCAGCTTCAAACCTTTGAGCCTTAAAAAGGAATCCCAACCATGAAATTGTGTTACTTCCACCTGATGCCTTACCAGGACCTTCCCGATAGCTTTGAGAAAGATTATCACAGCGTATGGGTGGACGCACCAAACTCCCTTTTCGATCCGAACAAAGCCGAGCATATGTACAACGATTTTCTCGACGAGTTGGAGTATGCCGAGACCATGGGTTTCGATGCGATCTGCGTTAATGAACACCACAATAATGCCTACGGGATGATGCCCTCACCGAACCTGATGGCGTCGGCCATGGTCCGGGCCACCTCCAAGGTTGCCGTGGTGGTCTTGGGCAACAGCCTGGCCCTCTACAACCCGCCCATCCGTGTGGCCGAAGAGATGGCCATGCTGGACGTTATGAGCGGCGGACGGCTGATAGCCGGGTTCCCCCTGGGCACGGCCATGGATACCATCTTCGGTTATGGCCAGGTCCCAGCCACCCTGCGGGAGAAGTACACCGAGGCCCACGATCTGGTGATGAAGGCCTGGAAAAAGCGTGAGCCCTTCGCTTTCAACGGAAAATACACTCAACTTCGCTACGTGAACATCTGGCCACGGCCCTACCAGCAACCGCACCCGCCCATCTGGGTGCCCGGCAGCGGCAGCCTGGAGACCTGGGATTGGACCATCGATAACGATTACGTCTATTGCTACCTCAGCTATTCGGGATACAAGGTCGGCAAGACCATCCTGGACGGATTCTGGGACGAGATGGAGCGGAAGGGCAAAGAGTTCAATCCTTACCATGCCGGGTTCCTGCAAATTGTCGCGGTGTCCGAGACCGACGAACAGGCCCAGGAGTACAAGGACTCCATCGAGTATTTCTTCAAGAAAAGCCTGCATATCCCCGCCGGGTTCGGCAACCCGCCCGGCTATCGAACGGCCAAGACCAACGCCTCGCAGGCAGGTTCTGCCACCACGGAATCACGCACGAAACAGCTCAGTGATTTCACTTGGACCGACTATCTGGAGGCCGGGAACGTCATCGTGGGCAGTCCGAAGACAGTCGTTGAAGAACTGACCCACGCCGTCAAGGAACTACGGGTGGGCAACCTGATGCTGCTGCTCCAGTTCGGTGATATGCCCAAAGAATTGGCCATGAAGAACACCACGCTGTTCGCCAACGAGGTTATGCCCCACATGAAAGATATCTGGTCTGAGTATGAGACCCGCTGGTGGCCGGAGAAACTGACCGACGCCGCCACCGGCGCAGGCCGGTGAGGGAAGATGCCAGCTTTGAGCCAAGAATCGATCTCGGTAAACGACTCCCACCCGCGCAAGCGCATCACCGCTGGTGGAGTTGATATCTCGTACGTGGATACCGGCAGTGGAAACCCCATCGTCTTCCTGCACGGGAATCCCACGTCGTCGTATCTGTGGCGGAACATCATTCCCCACCTGGAGTTCTCGGGCAGGTGTCTGGCCCCGGACCTGATGGGCATGGGCGAGTCGGGAAGTTCGCCCAACGGCTCCTACCGGTTCGCCGACCACAGCGCTCTTCTGGACCAATGGTTCGAGGACATGGGACTAACCAGCAACGTGACCTTGGTGATCCACGACTGGGGCTCTGCACTGGGGTTCCACTGGGCTAAACGACATTCGGAGCGGGTCAAGGGCCTGGTATACATGGAAGCCATCGTCCGGCCCGTTACCTGGGAGGAGTGGCCGGACGCCGCCCGTCAGGTCTTCCAGGGTTTCCGCTCTCCCGCAGGCGAAGACATGGTTCTGGAAAAGAACATCTTCGTGGAGCGGGTGCTGCCAGGCAGCGTGCTCCGGGGACTGACTGAAGAAGAGATGGAGGTCTACCGCCGACCCTACTTGGAAGTGGGGGAGTCGCGGCGGCCCACACTGACTTGGCCTCGGGAGATTCCCGTGGGCGGCGAGCCTGCCGATGTGGTGCAGATAGTATCCGAATACGCCGAGTGGCTAGCCGGAAGCGACGTGCCCAAGTTGTTCATCAACGCCGAGCCGGGCGCCATCCTCACCGGGCCGCAGCGGGAGTTCTGCCGGACCTGGCCCAACCAGCAAGAAGTGACGGTCAAGGGAGTCCACTTTATCCAAGAAGATTCGCCGGCTGAGATTGGGCAGTCCATCGCCGGGTGGTACGGCGGGTTGTAAGTCGACAATCAGACTTTTACCAGCTCATGGTAAGGTCGTAGAGCCATCATTTTCGCGTAGATGTCCTTCGACAGGCTCAGGATGAGCGGTTAGACGCCGACAGATTCGTGATTACATTGGACCCTGAATCAACAGATCATTAAGTGACGGAGTACACATGCCGGAGACCATGAACATACCCTTGAGGGGCGGCGATTTCGAAGCCGAGGTGCTTAAGGACGGCAGCGGACCTCCTCTGCTTTACCTGCACGGGGCTGTCGGGCAGAAGGGCTGGGCCCCGTTTCTGAACGCCCTAGCCCAAAAGTTCACGGTCTACGCCCCCTACATGCCCGGCTATTCCAAGTCCGACGGCCTGGAGAAGCTGGACGACGTCACCGACCTAACCCTCTATCAGTTTGAACTCTTGGACGCCCTCGGGGTATCCAAAGTTCACGTAGTGGGCCATTTTCTAGGCGGGATGATCGCCGCCGAGATGGCCGCGCTATCGCCCAGCTACGTCGACCGGCTGGTATTGGCTGCGCCTGCCGGAACCTGGCGCGACGCCGACCCGGTGGCCGACCTGTTGGCCATGACCGCCAACGAGCTGCAGGACAACCTCTGGTCGTCGGCCACCAGTTCCATGAGTCTCTCTCCCGCCGATTTCGAGGCCAACGCGCGACTGAAAGCCGATCTGGCCGCCGACCGGATGCAGGACCTGACCGCTGCCGGGAAGTTCCTCTGGCCCATACCCGACCGGGGCCTGAAGCGCCGGGCCTATCGCATCAAGGCGCCGACGCTAGTTCTGTGGGGCGAGAACGACCGCATCATTCCGCCGGTCTACGCAGAAGACTTCACCCGGCTCATATCCGGCGCCCAGGTATCGGTCATGCCCAACGCAGGCCATCTGTTAATGATCGAGCGGGCCGAGGTTTTCGCCGCCGCCGTATCTGATTTCCTGAGCTAACTGCCCGTGGTGGACGCCTTGACCTGATGGCATATATCATGGTTATGCCAAATGCGTAGTCCATATGGCGCGGCACCCAGAGGTAATCATGGCGTCACCAACCAATCCGCGATTATCGGCCTTAGAGGCTATCCTTCGGGATATGGGCTCGGTGGTTGTCGCTTTCTCGGGGGGCGTTGATAGCACGCTGGTCGCGGTTGCGGCCCACCGGGTGCTCGGTCCAAAGGCCCAGGCCGTGACTGCGGCTTCCCCCGCGCTGGCCAAAAGAGAACTGGAAGAAACAGTCAGTCTGGCTGAGAGAATGGGGTTCGCCCACCGCGTCATCCACACCAACGAGATGGACCGGGAAGGCTACGTTGCCAACTCCCCCCAGCGGTGCTATTTCTGCAAGACCGAGCTTTACACCCAACTCACCGAGTTGGCCGATGCGGAGGCCATCCAATGGGTGGTCAACGGCGCCAACACCGACGACCAGGGAGACTACCGTCCCGGCATGGTAGCAGCGTCCGAGCACCGGGTCCGCAGCCCGATGGTGGAGGCCGGACTGACGAAATCGGACGTGCGGGCCATCGCCAAGTCCCTGGATATCCCCATCTGGGACAAGCCGGCCCAACCCTGCCTGTCGTCCCGCATCCCCTACGGAACGCCCGTAACTGCCGAGAACCTGGCGAAGATCGAGCAGGCCGAAGAATTTCTCAAGGGCCTTGGGCTCAAAGAGATTAGAGCCAGGCACCATGACAAACTGTGCCGCATCGAGGTTGGCGAGGATGAGATCGACTTCGCCTTCGGACACCGCAAGGAGATTGTCGCGGCCGTCAAGAAGATCGGCTACCTGTGGGTGTCTATGGACATGTTGGGGCTTCGCTCCGGCAGCCTGAACGACGGGTTGAATCTCCTGGAAAGGAATTATGGCGCCGTGCTGAAGGCCTGAGCATGAGGATCGCTTTCATCCAGCCCGTCGGAGGCGCCAGCGGCGATATGATGCTGGGCGCATTGACTGACCTGGGGATGCCCATCGAACACCTGGAAGACCAACTGGGCAAGTTGAACGTCGGCGGCTACCGGCTTGAGGCTCGCCAAGAGACCCGCTGCGAGATGCGGGGCACCTACTTGAAGGTCGACCTGGAAGACCAGACTCGCTACTCCCCCAAGCAACTCTTGGAGACTGTCGAGGGCAGCAGCCTGTCCGACGCTGTAAAGTCCCAGTCCAGCCAGGTCTTGAAGGCGTTATGGGAGGCAGAGTGCCGGGTCCACGGCGAGACACAAGATATCCTGGAGCTAGACGAACTGGGCAGTGTCGACACATTGGTCGACGTTGTCGGTTCCGCCATCGGGTTCGGATACCTGGAAGTCGCGGGTATCCACGCCGCGCCGTTAGTGATTGGGAACGCCATGCCACCGCGCTGGGTGGGAGGCTATTCCAACCCGGCCCCGGCCACTCTGGAGTTGATAGCGTCCGCGGGAGCCCCGGTCATCGGAGACAAGCCGATGTACGAAGAGGCCGGCGAACTGACCACGCCCACCGGAGCAGCCCTGATCACGACTTTAGCCGCCTTTGGCCGGCCCGCCTTCGCGGTGGACCGCGTCGGTCTGGGACTGGGCACCAAAGACCCGGCCGGATTCCCCAACGCCCTCCGGGTGTGGCTGGGCGAGACCGACCTAGCCGAGGCTGATTCATCTGCTCAGCAGGGCCAGGTGGTGCTGTTGGAGACCAACTTGGACGATGTCTCAGGTCTGGTCTTGGGATACGCCCAGGAACGGCTGTTTGCCATCGGCGCCCTGGATGTTTGGAACACGCCCATCCAGATGAAGAAGAACCGCCCCGGCACTGTGCTGTCAGCCCTGGTGCCCATCGATAAAGAACGGGAAGCGTCGGAGTTGATACTGCATGAGACGCCCACCTTGGGTATCCGCACCCGCCAGGTCGACCGGTATGTGGCCGGCCGGCAGATAGCCAAGGTGGAAACCGGATTTGGTCCGATCAGCGTAAAGATTAAGATTCTAGACGGCAAAGCGGTCAGCGTGGCCCCGGAACCCGATGAGGTGCGTCAGATCGCCTTGGAAACCGGCAGGCCGTTCCAAGAGGTCTACCAGATGGCCACCGAAGAAGCCAGTCGCCAATTGCTCTAGCGTCTAGTCCCATTAAACTCAGGAGAAACACCATCCAGGAAGAACGGATAAGGGACCTGCTGGCCCGGTTCAAAAAGAACGGTATGTCCGTGGATACCGCCTTGGAACACTTGCGCGACCTGCCGTACCAGGACCTGGATTTCGCTAAGCTGGACCACCACCGGCCCCTGCGGACCGGCTGGCCCGAGGTTGTCTTCGGGAAGGGCAAGACCCCAGAGCAAGTGGCCCAGATCGTGAGCGCCATGAAAGGACGTGGCCATCCGGTATTGGTGACCAAGTCTGACCAAGAAGCCTACCAAGCAGTGCTCCAAGACACCCCTGACGCCGAGTACCACGAACTGTCCAGGGCCATCGTCGTCCGCGCGCCCCAGACCGCACTGCTCAAAGACGGCATAACTGTGGTCACCGCCGGGACCGCCGACCTGCCCGCGGCCGAAGAAGCGGTGCTGACCGCAACCCTGATGGGCAACGATGTCACTCTGGTGAGCGACGTCGGGGTAGCCGGCCTACACCGGCTTTTGGACCAACTCCCGGCGCTCCAGAAAGCGCATGTTCTAGTGGTCGTGGCGGGCATGGATGCTGCCCTGGTGGGAGTGGTGTCCGGGTTGGTGTCTGTCCCAGTGATCGCAGTGCCCACCAGCACCGGCTACGGCGCCAGCTTCGACGGTCTGGCCCCTCTGCTGAGCATGCTGAATAGCTGCGCCCCGGGCGTGTCGGTGGTCAACATAGACAACGGCTTCGGCGCCGGCCACCAAGCCGCCCTAACGAATGCAATTCGATTTGATACCTCCGGCGGCGAAGACAGCCTCGGCAGATGAGCGTAGCCCTACCTGAACATGGCTGTTAGACTGCTTCTGTGAACGCTCGATGGGGCTGTATGCTTCTGGCTTTTTTCCTGACTGCGGTTATGCTGTTGATCCTGATTTCGCTGCGTGTTTCCGGAGGGCCTTTTTAGAGGTGTTACTCCTACTCCCTCTCACTCTTACACCGCGTTCTCCAAGTGGCTCACCCTAAGCAGCTTTCCTTACTCGTCCAGGTGGACGCTGACCACGTCAATGCGCCATTACGCCTGCTCAAGGTTGTTTTTTGAAGGTAGTCTTGGGCGGTGGCGATGAGGCGTTGTGACTTCGTGGCGGTGATTGATTCCCCAGGGGTGCCGAAGGCGGAGCCACGGCGGGTCTTGACCTCGACGAAGATGTATTCATCGCCCAACCGGGCCACTATGTCGACTTCGCCCCAGCGGCTACAGTAATCGGTGGCCGTGATTGAATAGCCTTTGCCCTCCAGGTGGCGGCGGGCATGGTCTTCTCCCCACCGGCCCAATCGGCCCTGAGGCGTGGCCACGTTCAGCCGTCGCCGCTGAACTGCATGCAGGCCTGAGCCACCGGTGCGAATGACCGGCGGTGGATGGGGCAGGGACCTAGCTCGTTCAGCCGTTCGAAGTGGGCTTTGGTGGGGTAGCCTTTGTGCCTAGCGAAGTGGTAGCCGGGGTAGATTTCTTCCGCCTCCACCATCAGTCGGTCGCGGGTGACCTTGGCAACATTGGAGGCGGCAGCGATTGAGTAGCTGCGGCTGTCCCCCTTGACGATGGTGTCGTAGGTGTAGGCGCACTCACGGACGTAGATGAAGTCCAAGAGGAGGTGTCCCGGCTTTAGAGGAAGCTGGTCCACGGCCCGGAGCATGGCCGCCAAAGCCGCCTGTCCGATGCCCATACGGTCGATGTCTTCAGGGCCGACCAATCCCACGCCAACGGCCAAAGCGTGTTTGTGAACGATATCCGCCGCGTGTTCCCGCCGCGTGTGAGACAGCTTCTTGGAATCGTCCAGATATTGGAGCCAGAGTTCGGAGCCGGTAAGGCCCGGGGGAAGTATCACGGCGGCGGCAACCACCGGCCCAGCTAAAGGCCCGCGTCCCGCCTCGTCGACGCCGGCAACCAACTGGATACCACGCCTACGTACTGAAAATTCCAGGGATAGGTCCGGCATTGGCCGCCTCGCTAGATGCTAGACAGTGGCCGTGGACTGGTCCTCTGGCGTCCCGGCTTCTATACCGGGCTCTATCGTCCCACCGCCCAACAGCACATCACCTTGATAGAATACCGCAGCTTGGCCGGGAGTTACCGACCTCTGGGCTTTGGAAAACCGGATTATCGCGCCGTCGCCCGTGGGGTGCAGCACGGCTACGGCCTCGCTGGAGTTGTACCGGATCTTGACGTTGACGTCCACCGGCCCCTGGGGCGAGAACCCCAGCGGATAATTAATGGCCGAAACCACCATCTCATCCCGCATCAGCGCTTCTTCCGGGCCGACCACCACACGGTGGGACTCGGGCTCTATACGCACCACGTAACGGGGCTCTACTTCGGCGATGCCCAGGCCGCGGCGCTGTCCGATGGTGAAGTGCTCGATGCCCTCGTGGCGGCGCAGCACCGTCCCATCAAGCTCGACGATGTCGCCGGGCGTGGTCTCTAGACGCTTCTTGAGAAACGACTTGTAGTCTCCCATGGGGATGAAGCAGATATCCTGGCTGTCGGGCTTGGCCGCGTTCAGCAGTTTGGCATCCTCGGCCATTTGACGTATCTCGCTCTTGGGGTAGGCGCCCACAGGCATCAGCGTGCGCACTAGTTGTTCTTGCCCCATGCCAAACAACACGTAGGACTGGTCCTTGGAGGCGTCAACGGCCTTCTTCAACACTACGCCGTCGGGGCTGCGCTCGATCTGTGCGTAGTGGCCGGTGGCGACGTAATCGGCCTCCAGCACGGCGGCGCGTTCCATCAGGTGGCTGAATTTGATCTTGTCGTTGCAAGCGATGCAGGGGTGGGGCGTCCGGCCTCGTTGGTACTCGGACGTGAAATAGTCGACCACCTGCGACTGAAACTCCCGCTGGGTGTTCAAAACATAGTGGGGGATACCTAATCTGCGGCAAACCGAGCGTGCGTCTTCAACGTCGTCCAACGTACAGCAGCCCTGATAATTGGGCGGGAGGTCCTCACTGTCCAGGTTGTAGAGCTTCATGGTGACGCCCACAATGTCGTAGCCCCGCTGTTGCAACAGCAGAGCGGCCACGGAGGAATCGACGCCTCCGCTCATGGCAACGACCACCTTTTTGGGCATATTTTCAAGCTCTCCAAAAACCCTCTGAGATCTCAGACTAGCACAGGCGATACAAGGGGTACAACCGCGCCCTGATACATCCGAAATGCGGGATTCGTAGTAGTCTATAAACGGGGCGATGGGGCGTGTAACATCCAGAGCCTCGGAGACATCTTTAACTGGGAAGGCAGATGGCGGAGATAGACCCCAACGAAAATTTCGGAACCCGGTTCTGCGGCAACTGCGGCTCGGCGGTTGTGCCCGGCGCCACGACGTGCGCTCATTGCGGCACATTAACACCGCTAGAGCCCACAACCATCGAATTAGACGTCGATTATATTCCCTACTGCCGGGCCTGCGGAGTGCCGGTGGCCAGGAAAGAAGCCCTGCATTGCACCAAATGCGGCGTCACCCCCCTCTGCCGAGAACATTTCTACCCTTCCACCCGCTCCTGCTCGCTATGCCCGTCCGTTGAATCGGCCGGGCGGGAGCCCACAGCCTTTTTGGCCCGGCCCAACGGTCCGTGGGCCCAGCCCACCGTCAGCATCCCTTGCCCTCAGTGCGGCGCCCGCATCCACCAGGGCGTGGATTATTGTCCCAATTGCGGCGTGGAGCAAGAGGGCGCCGGGCAGTCTCAATACGCCGGTTTCTTGATCAGGCTGTTCGCCTTCGTCATTGACCAATTGATGACCGGTTTCTTGATCAGGCTGTTCACCTTCGTCATCGACAACTTGATAACCGGGGTCCCAGTGAATCAGATCACCATTTTCAATGACATCTCAGCCCTCGGCATTGTCGTCTCCTTCGCCTACTACGTGTTGTTCACCTACTACAGAGGGCAGACCCCCGGCAAGATGCTATTGGGCCTCTACGTAGAGGACGAAGACGGCAAGACGCCCAGCCTGAAACAGGTCCTGCTGCGCGAGGTGATCGGCAAGGCTATATCCGCGTTGGTGCTCTTGATCGGATACCTCTGGATATTCTGGGACCCCAAGAAGCGGGGCTGGCACGACCATATCGGCGGTACCTACGTGGTAAAGCGGAACCGCAACTAGCCGAGGCTCGTGTCTGCTACACTGCCTCCAAACTTAACCCAAACAATATTTGGAGGACCTTGATGGCAGTCACCTTTGGCACCAATTTACCCAGCCGTGGCGAGATGGCTGGCCCGGAACAGCTCCGCAGCGTGGCTCAACGGGCCGAGGACCTGGGCTACGACCACGTTTGGGTCAGTGACCATATAATCTTGCCCAAAAAGGTAGACTCCTTCTACCCCTACGCCACCGACGGTGTGCCGACGTTCCGTCCGGATGAGCCGTACTACGAACCGCTGGCGGCCCTGAATTTCATCGCCGGTTGCACCCAGCGGATACGCCTCGGCACCCACGTATTGATCATTCCCTACCGCAACCCGGTGCTAACCGCCAAGATTCTCTCCACTCTTGATGTATTGTCCGGCGGCCGGGTGATCCTGGGCGCGGGCGTTGGATGGATGGAAGAGGAATTCCAGGCGATGGGCTTGGACACCTATAAGGAGCGCGGAGCGGTCACCGACGAATACCTACAGCTCTACAGGGAATTCTGGACCAAAGAGAGCCCATCTTTCCAGGGCAAGTACTACCAGATATCCGACAGCGGGTTCGAGCCCAAACCGCTGCAGAAACCCCTGCCCATCTGGATCGGCGGACACACCGGCGCTGCCATCCGCCGCGCCGCCAAGTACGGCGACGGCTGGATGCCAATCGGCCTGCGTCCCCCTGCCATCCTAGACCCCGAGGAGCTGAGCGGAAAGATTGCCCGTCTGCGGAAGCTGACTGTGGAAGCAGGCCGGCCTGAGGACGCGGTGTCGCTGACCTTCAGCACCGGTATCGTCTTCAACGACTCCGCAGGAAGCTCCCGGGAGATGATGCAGGGCCGACCGGAGCAGATCGCCGCCGACCTGCGTCAGTACCAGGACCTAGGCGTGTCCAACTTCATCGTCGGATTCCAGGGAGGCACGGTTCCGGAGCTCCAGGAGAACATGGAGCGGTTCTCCAGAGAGGTCATGACCCTGGTTCCGGATTAGGCAGTTCCGTCATTCCGGCTGCCGCGGAATGGGAGTCCGGCTAGAGACCGTCTGATGCTAAGCTAGGCGGGTTGAAAACCCGCGCCTACGGTGAGTGGCTTTGGACGGCGATTCTTTGCGCCACCCCTGTCATTCCGGCGAAGGCCGGAATCCATGTAGCCCGGGGAAGACAAGTTGCACTTCTTGAGAGCGGACACCCTCACCCTAGCCCTCTCCCAGGCACGGGAGAGGGGATAATCCCTTCGTCATTCCTGGAAGAACTGCCTATTGTCCGGGCGCGCGGTACGTGATCTCTTTGGCTTTTTGGGCTGCTGCGACCGCGTCGGCAGTCGGGATCGACGCTGTTGTCCTCAGATTGGTCACTGCGCCTGATGCTCCTACGGCCATCGACAAACTCGCCATAGCGATATCGTCAGGCGCTTCCAGGATGAACTCAACGTCGAATTCGCCGAAGCAGTAATCTACGGAATGAACTTTGCCGCCTACGGCCTCCACCAAAGATACGAGCCCGCCCGTTCGATATTCGGGACTGGAGACCAACCCGGCTACACCCTATTATGTATAATTTGCCTAAATTAGATAACGGGCCATGTTGCCCCCTAACACTCGTAGCATTGGAGTCCGGGGCATCCAAGCACACCATTTCGGTCTAGGCCACCGGCGCTTGGGTCTAAGCCACCGGAGCTTCTGTCACTCCATACTTCTGCTCAAGCTCGTAGACGGCGTCCAGGCCCATCAGTCCGGCCACGTCCCAGCGGGTGCCGTAGCGCTCTGGATTCACGGCCCCTTCTTCCATCAACTCGGTGAACGAGTCCTTGAGCTGCTTGTAGATCAGCCAAATGGTGCTGCCGCAAATCATGACCTTGTAGCCGAGGGCGTCCATCTCCTTGGTGTTGGCCAGGTCACCGTTGTACATCCGCGGCAGAGTGTCCATGTCTCTGGCGTAGTTCTTGATGTCTTCCCGGCTCTTGATGCCGTCCACGAACACCAAGTCCGCTCCAGCGTCAATGTAGGCGTGGGAGCGCTTGATGGTGTCCTCCCATCCGGTGACTGCGTAGGCGTCACAGCGGGCGATGACCACGAAATCGGGGTCGGTGCGGGCGTCCAGCGCGGCCTTGATCTTCTGCACCGCTTCTTCTTGGGGAATGACCTGTTTCCCAGCGAAGAAGCCGCATTTCTTGGGGAACAACTGGTCTTCGATGTGCACCCCGGCCACTCCGGCGGCCTCGTATTCGCGGATAGTGCGCTGCACATTAAGGGGGTTACCGTAGCCGGTGTCGGCGTCGCAGATCACGGGGATGTCTACCGCTCCGGCGATGTACTTGGCGTTGGACACCATCTCAGTCATGGTCAGCAGGCCAACATCGGGGAAACCGCGCTCGGCGGAAGTCCCGGCCCCGGTCATGTAGACGGCCTGGAATCCCACCGACTCGGCGATTTTGGCGTGGAAGGCGTTGAGCACGAACGGCGCGACGGTCAGGTTGTCCGAATTAATCATCTGGCTTAACTTGGTGGTGGTTTTCATTACCTGGTCTCCTCTCGCAAAACGGGGCCATATACGCTGGCACCCATGAATTGAGAGCATGATAACCCAGGCGTTGGTTGGGTGCCAGAGTGGGGCGAATTCCCCCTCCCCATTGCGACGAGGGAAGGGACAAGTCCTCCTTTGCAAAGGGGGATTTTCAGTTCACGGCCTATAGAACGTAGCTAGAAAGGTGCTCCCAGCGGATATCGGAGGCCCAACTGCCGTGGCCCCAATCGTCGCCGGCAGCCTCCGAGTGGTATCGCAGCAACACCAACCGCCAGGCATGGGCCACGGAAGGGACTCCCACGTCGATGGCCACGCCCTTGGCGAATTCGGCGGCGTCAACCATGACCGGCGCCGGGAGGTCGGCGTACTCCATGAGGTTGATCTTTGGGTGGAAATCTTCTTGCTGCGGAGGCAAGACCGCTCCGGGCAGTTCGTCCAACATCTTCAGCGCGTTGCAGCGCAGCAAGGTCAGAGCATGATTGGGGTCCGTCTGCTTGAAGTCCAGGTAGATGCTGTCGCGCTCGCCGTTCCAGCCGCTGGCGCTACGGCCGTCGTCCACACCGCGGCAATTGATGGAAAACCGAGGGCTGCGTTGCCTACTCTCTTCAGCCAACCTCCCAGCGCCGTGGGCCAGGTGGTCCAGCACAGAGTCTGAACACTCGAAATAACCGACAACGCTCAAACGCAACATGTGCATCTCAGCCGCCCATGAAGCGTACTGACCGCAGATTATATTCCGGGTGCGATAGGCCCTTGCGGTGAACGCGGGCTCCACCGTTAGCTCAATGCCCAACCTTGTAGACACTTCTTCCTCCTCACGCCGGGCACATCCGCCCGGAGCCCCGGCTGCCGGGGTCTTGGTTTTTTTGAGATTCTAGGTCTGGGTTAGCTCGTCCGCCAACTCCGCCGAACCGGGCACTTCCAGGCCGGCTTGGGAGCCGTCGGCGTCGACGTAGGGAATATCGTAGCGGTTGATGTAGGCTCCAGCCGTGCCAGCGGCCCTGGCGCCCCGGATATCCCAGGCCTGGGCGGCAACGTGGAACACCTGCTCCCCCGGCAGGCCAAGTTCTTTGATGGCATGTTAGTACACCCCGGCGTAGGGCTTGTAGTAGCCTGCCTGCTCGGCCGAGATGGCGCGGTGGACGGGAAAGCCTAATCCGCTGACCGCCCGGTCCAGCGACGGCAGGTCTCCGTTGGAAAGCACCGACAGATTATATTTGCCCAGGGATTGGATCCGAGTCAGGTTCTCTTTCACGTCGGGAAACAGGGTCGGGGTGGCCTTGGTGGTGACCAGTTGCTGGATGTCGTCCATGGTGTGGGCAATCTTGAACTCATAAAAAACCTGGCTGAGGGTCACGCGTCGGACGATCCCGAAAGGAGTGCGGGGGCCGCCCAACAGGGGGTTCACATTGCTCTCGTGGAGGTAAGTGCCTGGGAGGCCACGACCACATCATCAGCGCTGCCGGAATAACCTTTGGCCTTTAGGAATTCTTCAAAGCCTGCCGCAAAGCTGGTGACCAGGTCCAGCAAAGTGCCATACATGTTGAAAGTGATGGCGCGCACGGGTCCAACGGGTATTTTCTGCATGGAGAATGCCTACAACAATTAGATTTCGCTCCCTGCAGCGTCGGCTAAATGCCGACCGCCTTGGGGGCGTGTATGAGATGCGTTTACCGGACCGTACGATTAGCGATGACCACGGTCAGGGCTATGAATGCCGCGATGACCACGATTGTTGCAGTGACCATCCACTGGGGCATCAGCGGGGCGAGACTTTCGCGTTGTTCCTCCCGATCACGCTCTAATATCTCTTGGGGCACGTATTGCAGGACCTCTCGGGCCAGGTCCTCATTGCCCTCGTAAACCAGGAGATCGTGGGGCAGATTGTAGGCCGTTCCCCAGAGGCCGGGGCCGCCGCGCAATGAACGAACTAAGCAGGGGATTCCTTCCATCTGGAGGCGTTGCTCTGCCATCCGGGCGGTGGGCTCGTTATCAAAGACCCTGAGACTTACCTGTTTGCGGCGCGGTTCCCGGGACATTGGTCTATTATAGAGGTTAGATTGCGTAGCTGTTGACAGTATCAGGCTGGGTGTGTTCCCAGGCTTAATTATGGGTGCCGCCATGCCTAAGAGGTGATATAATACCGGCTCGCACGGCTGGGCCGAGGTGGTGGAACTGGTAGACACGCGGTCTTGAGGGGGCCGTGGGCGTAAGCTCGTGTGGGTTCAAATCCCACCCTCGGCACCAATTAGGTTGATCCGACCGTGGAGCAAATCGGGGCGACGTAGCCAAGTGGTTAAGGCGGAGGTCTGCAAAACCTCTATTCGGCGGTTCGAATCCGCCCGTCGCCTCCAAAAACTTCCCCCTCCCCTCCTAGATTCGCTCCCACGAGCAGATATTCCCAGCCAGAATTCCAGAAGGTGCAGTCGGTGTAACCCTGCCCACAATGCCGGGATGGCGGAATGGCAGACGCGGCGGACTTAAAATCCGCTACCTTTGCGGGTGTGTGGGTTCGAGTCCCTCTCCCGGCACCAAAATTCTAGGCACGAAGAAGCCCTCTGGTTGTCACCAGAGGGCTTTATTCTTTTCCGTTTAGTGTGTTTTGACAGCCAAGTTGACAGCCACCAGACCAGGGGCGCCCTATCCCGTCAGTACTTTGCCCATCTTATTTGCTGTCTCCCTTCGAGCTTCCTGAAATATGTGGGCATATCGATTCAACGTCATTGCAATCGTACTGTGCCCTAGTGTCTCCATAACTTCCCGCGATGGAACCCCCTGAGAAATCATCAGACTCGCACAAGCATGCCTTAGGTCATGGAACCTTTGCCTGGGCAATCCAACACTTTCTAATATGCGGTAAAACCTAGCCCTAACTATTCTGTCACTCAATGGTCTGCCGTACGAATCAGTAAAGACCAAGTCCGAACTCTCTCATTTATCACCGGCAACTAGCATCTCACCAATTTGCTTGCCTTTGCGCTCTCTAAGTGAACTTATGACTATGTCCGACAATGCTAGAGTTCTCCGGCTACGAATGGTTTTAGGCTCTACGAAACGGAATTCCCCATCGATGCGCTGCAGGGTCTTCCGCACAGTGCATTGGCTCTTTCCAAAATCGATATCCTCCCATGACAAGCCTAATACCTCCGCCTGTCGTAACCCTGTCGCTATCGCTAATAGGTAAAGAGCCTCGAGACGTTCTCCTGCTATCGTTTTGACGAACAAGCGAGCTTCGCTTGGGTCAAAAGGGTTTATTTCCGGTTGCTCGACTTTAGGGATGTCGGCCAATTTGGCGACGTTACGGGCTATAATCCCCCACTTTTCAGCCCGGCCCAGTGCACTGCGAAGAACCGCATGGACGTATTGGACTCTTCTAGGAGATAGCCCGTCGTTCAGCTTCGAGTTGATGAGCTTCTGAACATCACGAGGAGTCAACTTCGACAGACGTATCCGACCTAGCGACGGTTCTAAGTGAATCCTCACAATTTCCGCATACGACTGGTAAGTTCTAAGGCGCACCTTAGGTTTAACGGATTCCCTTAGCCAGTCAGATAAGAACTCTCTAACAGTTAGCCTGTCGGACTGGAAAGAAAGCTCTTTTCTGTGTGCATCCAGCGCCATATTGAGTTTCTCGTGGACCTCTTTCCTGGTCTTGGCGTACATAGACTTGCGATTACGTTTGCCGTCTAGCCATCCCAGGTCTACAACACCGGCCCACCTGCCATCGGAGCGTTTGTAAATACTGCCTTCCCAGGAACCTCTCTTAGCCATTTGGAATCCTCTCTATCCTTGTTCTGACATCGGTAAGAGTGGCATGAATGTTTCCCCTGTGCCGCCACCGATGTAGTAGTCGATCCGATGCCCATAGCGTGATTTCTGAGCCCGTGCTGACCGCGTTGTCACTGTCTGTGCCTGCTCGAAGGCTTCCCTATATGGACCACCATGCCAGACCTGGTAGCGGATGACGTTGTCCCCTATCTCCCTCAAAACACGATTGTTATCTACCATGCCCTCGGCTTTCGCTTGGGCAGCTAATTTAGCAGCCCACACCGGCGGTTTTTGTAGCCTGTCCTGATACCGTAGAAGGTAGTCCACGAGTAGGTGGTCTTCGACGTACTTTCGCAAGTCTGCAGGTTTCCATTCAGCCTTCCGCTGCTCTAATTCGTCATGCTGCAGCATGAGGGACAGCGCTTGCTCGGTCTCTAGCCCGCCCGCCCGAAGGGCCCCAACATCCCATTCGACTTCAGGTAGGTCTGCCAAGACTGTCTGTATGGTCCGCTCCAGACCACCTGGAGCGGCAGCATCTGAAGACCAATGGTCTCCACCAATCTCCTTCGCCCCTGCGACTGCAGCCTGAGCAACGGTCTGTTCATGCTGAGTGTCAACCACAAAATCCAACTGCCCAGTCTCAAGCAGCCCTCTAATCTTCCGGACTGTATCTTTCGCGTGTGAACCGTCTGGGTTAGTGATTTGATAGATGCTCTCCCCATTCCTTAAGCGCTGAACAATCTGAGTCACCTCATCAACCGAAAGACGGATCTTCAGGTCACGTAATCTGGCAACAGGCGTGCTGTCCATATAATCGCCTTATCTATTAGTCTATTCGTCGTTTTAACTGATTTATTAGTCGTATATTATGTTTGTAATGGTACTAACGAATCCTAGAAATGTCCATAGTACCAGGAGGATATGTATGGAAACTGAACGACAGCCCAGGCTCCTCTACAAGATAGTTGAAGCCGCCCAAGTGACCGGGTATTCACGGAGCTTCATTTACCAAGCTATCAACAAAGGCGAGCTAAGGGTCATTCGTAAAGGCAAAACAGTCCGTGTAGGAGCAGACGACCTAACAAACTGGATTAACGAGCACGGCACCGAGTAACGCTGCCATGCCTATCAAGTCCGACACGCCATTGGTGGTAGCCCTTCAGCTAGCGGACCGAGGATGGTCCGTTATGCCACTCTGCTGGCCTAAGCCCGACGGCTCATGTGCCTGCCCGAGGGGCCACGGTAAGAAGAATACCGGCAAGGCACCGTTGACGCCGAGGGGGGTCAAGGACGCGACAAGGGATAGGGCGGTCATAGAAGGGTGGTGGGCAGAATGGCCAAGCGCGAACGTTGGAGTGGCGCTCGCTTCTTCAGGCTTGGTGGCCATTGACTGCGACTCTCTCGAGGCACTCCAAGAAGCCTCCGGACTTGGGCTTACACCCACCATATGCAGGAATAGCCATTGGCCGGCGTACATCTACCTGGCTAAAGACGACACGCCTAAGAGTCGACTGATTCACTGGGGTACGTCGAACAAGATTGACCTACTTGCTAATGGATATCTAGTTGTGCATGGCAAGCACCAGAGCGGGCGAACCGTCTATCTCGAATGGGATGATGTCGCCCCCCTACCACAGTGGGTATCGAACGCGTTACACAGCAAGGTGGAAACGACTGCCGAGATATCCGAGGTGTCCAACGATGCGCCATCGGTCATCTTATCGACCATTGGGAAGGACATCTGGTATGGCCGAGTGGCGGTAGATGGCGAAGACGGTCGCGTGAGGGCGATCGACCAGGTAAGTAATATTGACCGCTCAGAGACGTTATTCCAATTAGGAATCGAGCTCTCAAAGGCGAACGCGTCAAACCACACCATCGTGGATGCCTTGGCTGAAAGGGACGAGGCACTGGGCTATGACAAGTACACCGACCGGGAGGATGAACTGGAGTACCACAGAATTGCACAGAAGGTCGGTCAGTCGTCCCAAAACCTAACCTCGGATATAAAGGACTACCCATCGGGAGTTAGGTTGCCTAGCTATAACGCTGGAGACCTTAAACGCCGGGCGTTATCTGACCCAAGTCCGGCTCTCACAATGCTTCCGTTCTTAGGCCAACATGAATCGTCGCCCTTCATTGTTGGAGCTGCACACCTGCTCTCCGCCTATCCGAAGGCAGGAAAGACTGAACTGCTCTGTAGGTTAGCGTCCGAATGGGGCACTTGTGGATATAAGGTCCGATACTTCTCCGAAGAGTCGATGCGAATCTGGCAAGCTAGATTAAAGTTGGCTCACGGTGGATTCGACGATGTGACGATAGTGGATGCCCTGGGAGCTGGTCGTCATTTGATTGTGGCTGATATAGCTCGCAGTGACTTTGATGTCATTGTGATAGATACGATGAAACTCCTGATGATGGAAAACGAGAACGATAACGGCCAGATAAACATGGCCCTTACACCACTGGTAGCAGCGTGCCGACCGTCAAACAAGACCCTCGTTATTGCTCATCACACCCGGAAAGGTGGTGGTTCAGGAGGAGAAGCTGCTGCAGGAGGCTATCAATTCTTCGGTGGCGTGGATGTTGGTCTAGAGCTAGAAAGAGTAGGCCAACCCACAAACCGAAGAAAACTACACGGCGTGGGGCATATCTTGAACGTCCCTGAGCTTTTGTACGAAAGATCAGGCGATGGGAAATTCTCATTTCTGGGTCATGCTGACCAGTTAGCGCCGCAGGCAATAGCTACTCGCCTAGAACAGGTACTTACAAAAGACTTCCAAGCAACCAATGACTTAAGGCTTGGACTCACAACTCCACGGCCATCAGCAGACCAGATGTTAAAGGTGTTGCGCGAGATGGCTGAAGAGAATTCAGTCGAACGCCTCCCTCCGCTATCGGAAGGGAATAAGCCTGGGGTGACCTATAAATGGCGACGAGCAACCTAACCTCCGATGGTACCTTCTTAGTATCGGAGGTTGGGCCTATGAGAAAGGGGCAGGGGGTACCCTCGGGTCCCATACGGGGCGAAGGTACTGGTGGGGTAGTGGGGGGCTCAGCCAGAACATGACCATTCCACGACAACTAGTCCTTGGGGAAGTTATTGGGAAGAAAAAGGCAAAAGACCAGCCGAAACCCCGTCCGGTGTCTCCAGGTCGTCCAAGGCGAGAAGTTGACGTAGAACTGCTTAAGGAGCTACGGGATAGAGGTTATGGCTTCAAGCGGATTGCTGGCGAATATACCCGGGCCACCGGTGAGTACATCTCCCATGCGACCGTCAGAGCGCGATTGGCCGATGCCTAGCTCTTAGCCTGGAACTTTGGAATATAATTTCGGGCATATCAGGGTTCGACGATTAGGCCGGTAGGTGGTCAGGATGCAGTCAACCCTAGAGGCTCAACAGGTACTGCGCTAGTGAGTACTGAAATCAAAGCCTGGGTGAGCGCTTATCTTGAAACAAGGAAGCTATAAGCAATGGACAGTTGCTGCCAGGACAAGAGCCGCGAGATAGACCGCCTGCGGGAGCGGCAGTCCAAGGTTTTGTGGATTGTATTAGGGATCAACGTCTGCATGTTTGCTCTAGAGGTAACTGTCGGGCTGTTGTCTGGTTCAACAGCGCTCTTAGCTGATTCGCTGGATATGCTTGGTGATGCCCTGGTTTACGGGTTTAGCCTGTACGTAGTTGGGCGTAGCGATAGGTGGAAGGCTGGCGCCGCCTTGCTGAAAGGGGTCTTAATGGCGGGAATCGGCGCGATGGTGCTGGTCCAGGTCGGCATCAGTTTGCTGATTCCAGAACTCCCTGACATCCGGATGATGGCAATCACCGGGCTAGTAGCACTGGTGGCCAACGGGACCTGTTTATTGCTGCTCACCCGACACAGTGCCGATGATTTGAATATGCGTTCTACTTGGTTGTGTTCCCGCAATGACATTATTGCGAATGTAGGTGTAGTGGCAGCGGCGGCTGGAGTGTTCATCGTCAGTTCACCGTGGCCAGACCTAGTTGTAGCTCTAGCAATTTCCGCCGTATTTATGAAGTCGTCGGTTTACGTTGTCCAACAGGCGGTAACCACACTGCGCAGTACCGAACGACAAGAGACCCACATAGAGCCTAGCCAGTCTGTTGCGTTTTTGCTCAGTAGTTGCCCGGCGAACACCTGCCCGGCGAATGCGTGTCGCTGTCGGGCTATTTGAACCTTTCCGTCAACTCTTAATAGGCCGTTGACAATGAGATCTCCTACCGCTGGAGCCAGGAGGTTTCGGCGATGGGCAACATTTTGATAACCGAATTGATAACGAACTTGGTAACACTATCTGACACAGCAAGACATTTAGTCACGAACGCTTGCATGAAAATATTCTAGCGTTTGGACTAAATCACGCCTGATAGCACTAATCAGAACGACTCGCACCAGACTCAAAAACCGGTAGGGGTTACCCTGTGTCAGTTCGACTCTGACCTTCGGCACCACGTTTTCAGGCACGAAAAAGCCCTCTGGCTGCATGTCAGAGGGCCTTTCTTTTGCCGACCATCAGCCAACGTTGACCAAAAGGTTATTGCTAAAAAACTGAAACACTCCGTTTCAAAACGTTGGCCCGGCTACTATTTTCATAGACTGCAACATGCTTCCTCCTGTTTGCGGATCGAGTCAACGCGAGCTGCTCTCGACAAGAAAAATTAATGCCGGCCTGTAAACCACGATTCAGCGGTTTACTCGTATATCGTAAAAACGCACGGCATATCATGCGGAAATTTAATATCAAATGCCTATTAATATCTCTATTGACGCACATAAGTTATCTGCTGTATATTCTGTAAATTAATTCGAAAAGGAGTAAAGATAGTTAAATTCATAGTATTATTCGAAATATAAGCCACAGATTTTAAAATGAACTTGCTAATGATCTGTTAATAATTAATGCCTACCAATTAACGAAGATTGGTCATAGCACACAAAATATATACGCTATTTGGCGATTAGTTTTACGTTTCCGATATTTTCACTTGGGCTTCTGGCGACGTCAGCTAACAAACCTGACCATCCCACATAAGACAGCAGCAGATTATAACCGTTCGACCAAAGATTCCTATCAATAGAACTAAGGATTATTAAGGCGGCAAGAGACCCGGCCGCCAGAATCTGCCATTTGCAAGAAAAAATGCTTTCGGGAGGTAGGTCCATGTCGATTCGATGGTTGCGAATCCCAGAACGGTTCGCTTTGTTCCTCTGGCTTCTGTTTCTCGCGGTAATCCTTGCCTGCGGTTCCTCGGAGACCGCCACTCCGGGAGCCGCCACATCATCCACGGGGCCTACTCCCAGGCCTAGGTCGACCTCAACCGCACCCGCACCCGCACCCGCACCAACCATGATGCCCACCAAAACGCCTGAGGCGGACCCCAAGCCAGCCGGGACACTCAACATCGGTCAAAAAGAATTAGGACCTTACCAGGGCCACCCTAAATTGTCCGGCAATCCCCAGATATTCTTGAATCAGGTAATCTCGGCGGAGAATCTCGTGATGCACTCGGCCGAATCCTCATCTGAATTTTTACCGATGCTGGCGGAAAGTTGGAGCCTGTCCGATGACAACCTCAGTTGGACCTTCAAACTTCGAAAGGGCATCCAGTTCCATCAAGGGTTCGGTGAGATGACCGCCGAAGATGTACTTTGGTCCTTCGACCAGATCATCGAGAGTGCCAAACATCCGGGCAGCAGCGACGTGGCCCGCATGTGGCAGCACCCAGACGGCTCCCGGGAGACTCCAGACCCTTATACCATAGTGCTAAACACCGGAGTGCCCGCCATCGATGTGCTGAACCGGATACGCAACCCGTGGGCCGGCAGCACTTGGGTGGCCAGCAAGAAGCAGTCGGATGAGTTGGGTGAAGAGGAGTCCAATAACAGGACCGCTCTCACCGGCCCGTGGGTATTCTCCGAGGCGGAGACCGCCCAATTCTGGAAGTTCCAGGCAGTGGACAGCCATTGGCGAAAGACTCCCTTCTTTAAAGAGTTGGTCCTCTGGGATATTCCCGAGGAATCAGCCAGAGTGGCTGGGTTCCAGACCGGTCAACTGGACACGTTTACGATGTCCTTCGACTCCATCCCCACGGTGGAAGCAGTGCCTGGAACTGAATTTATGAGCGTGCCGGGCGGCGGAGAATCCCACCTAGGTCTCTACGGTAGTAGCTACGTCGGTCTCGGGACCGACGACCAACGACCCAATTTCAATCCGGACTTGCCCTGGATTTCCCCAACAGACGATGTCAATTCTCCGGAGTGGGAGCCGGCTCGGAAGGTGCGGCAAGCACTGGCCATCTCCATCGACCGGGAGGCAATCGTCAGTAACCTGTTGCGGGGATTCGGCAAACCGGGCGTGATGTGGGGATGGTTGGGCAACGAGGACAAACTGGATCCGGACATGTCTTGGGAATTCGATCCGGAAAAGGCCAAACAGTTGCTTGACGAAGCGGGCTACACTGGTGATAAGCGGTTCACCCTAACCCTAACCCCTTCAATCAGAGGCGCACCTGGAGAGGTTGAGGCCTGTGAAGCTGTGTCCCAAATGTGGGCCGACATAGGTATTGACGTGAAACTGCAGAACCTTCCTTACAGCACCTTAAGGCCCACGTTGATCGCCCGTACCTACGAAGGTATCACCTGCCATGCCACCAGTCCACGCGTTGAACCTTTCTTGGGTTACACCAACTGGTGGAGCCATGCCGCCAACTGGTATGCGGGTGTCGAGCACCCCTGGCTTGAAGAGAACATGCCCAAAGCAACCACCCTCTTTGACGCCGATGAGCGCTGGGCCGCTCAGCAGGAGGTAGGCCGATTCCTGTTCGACAACGCGCTGGACATCGGCCTTTACGGCTTCGATGTTATTTGGCCACTCAGTTCGAATGTCGAGAGCTGGTTGGACCACATTCGGCTGGGAGACACCCGAAACATCAATGGAATGGAGTGGGCCAAGCCAAGGTAAAGAGCACCTCTAATAAATCAGCGAACGAGTACTAACTCATAGATAGATCGCTGGGGTTGCCAGATGGTCGGCCAAAACGGCCGGACAGTAATCAACGGAACGAGCAGCCCTAGCTGGCTTGGCAGAATACACGACTGAACCACTTCTTGTAAGAGAAGGTGATAGAGTCTGGAGTTACGTTCAATAACCTCTTGTAGCAAGGACCGACAAGTATGCAGAGCCCCCTCGTTGGAGGGGGCTTTCTTGTTTCAGCGACACTCCCCATCAGGAAGCAACTAGGGGTGGGGTACTGGTGACGGTGGGGGTGTGGTCCCAGAGTGATCCCTGATTTATTCAGGCCCAACCGGCTCGTACCCGCCAGCCCATTCCTGTAAACATGCCTCGCAGATAGGAAATCTGCCCGGTATGCTGGGCTGAATCGCCTGCCATTCCCACCAGTGCTCTCCAGACCGGTCTTTCGTCGCCAAGGGCATATACCACAAGCTGGTCGAAGCATTCAGCAGAAATCATGGACAGGCGCCTCGTTGTGGCTTCGTGGGCATCGTCGAGGTAGCCCATCACCAGAGACCTTTCGGCCTGGAATGCGGCTACTTTCTCCGGGCTATCCC
>CEQE01097426.1_pt1 | contig 85532 bp, 75 predicted proteins | sample 356201 | NCBI WGS metagenome assembly CEQE01 (sample SAMEA2619970, study PRJEB7988) | marine metagenome | biome: marine biome (ENVO:00000447); feature: mesopelagic zone (ENVO:00000213) & marine oxygen minimum zone (ENVO:01000065); material: "saline water (ENVO:00002010), including plankton...
ATCGACAGCAACGCCAACGTCTACGTGGTGGACCGGGAAGCCCACCGCATCCAGATCTTCGACACCGACGGCAAGTTCCAGACGATGTGGAACAACATCCACCGTCCCGATTCCATGGTCCTCTGGGGCGAGCACATCTACGTGGGCGAGTTGAACGGCATGGGCGGCGTAGACGACGCTCCCGGCCTAGGACACCGTGTCTCGATCTTCGACCTGAAGGGCAACCTGGTCAGTCAATTCGGCGACAAGAACGAAGGGGAAGGCCCCGGCCAGTTCATCGCTCCTCACGGCATCGCCGTCGACTCCCAGGGCTCCATCTACGTTGCTGAAGTATCCTTCACCATCCGCGGCTCGCACATGAACCCGCCGAAAGAACTGCGGTCGCTGTCCAAGTACACCTTAGCCAAGTAGCTGTCAGCTATCATCGGTCAGCCTTCAAAAGCTACCCTCGCAAAACAGTCCCTTCCCCTTCGCAAGAGGGAAGTTTGGGATGGGGGGCACTACTTCGGGGAGACTATGGCTGGCGAGAACGGCTGCCGTTGGCGCAACCGCCCTGCGTGAATCAAGGGCCCTTTACTATGGCAAAGAGATTCATCGCTTCGCTCGGAATGACATTAGATAAACGTTGGGCTGAAAGACAAGATTCAAACGGAGGAAAACCACTTTGCCTGATTTGGGCGACACCACCACTGTTCAATGGGATTCGGCCCTGGAGGCAATTGAACGCTGCTATGAGTTGGGTTGGACCGACGGTCTGCCGGTGGTCCCTCCTACGGAACGGCGGGTTGAAGAGTTCATTGAACGCTCTGGACTTCCCTCCGGCGAGGTGGTCGGCGAACTACCAGAACGCCGCCGCGAGATAACTGTCGGCAAAGTGGCCGCCAACGCCGTGATGGCCGGGTGCCTGCCCGAGTACATGCCGGTGGTGCTGGCCGCCACAGAGGCAATGTTGGAGCCAATCTTCAACCTGGTGGGGCCGTCTTCCAGCATGGGCGGCGCGGCCATCTTATCCATCGTGAACGGCCCGGTATGCAAGGAACTGGGCATCAACTCGCGGAACAACCTGTTCGGTCCGGGTAACCGGGCCAACGCCACCATCGGGCGTGCCGTGCGGTTGATCCTGATGAACGCCTGCGCCGCCATCCCCGGCGTCTTCGACCGCAGCGTCATCGGCCATCCCGGCAAGTACACCTATTGCATTGCCGAGGCCGACACCGAGACCCATTGGACCCCGCTGCATGTCGAGCGCGGCTTCGCTGCTGACCAGAGCACGGTAACCGTCTTCGCCGGCGAGTCTCCCCGGCAGGTCAGGGCTGTGGGTCATCCCGAGCCGATCCTTCTAGCGCTGGCCGACGTTGCATCCAGTCTGGGCAGCAACATGTCCACTTCCGGCTCCGTGGGCGACACTGGCATCGGCGTCAGGCAGGGCCAGATCGTTGTGACCGTCGCCGGCAACTCAAACCTCTGGAAAGACTGGACAAAAGCCCAGGCCAAGGAATACATCTTCGCTAGATGCCAGCGATCCGTGGCCGACCTGAAAGCGGCCATGGTCCTGGGCGATGACCCGGAACCGGGCGACGCTGAAAACATGATTCCCTTGATCCCGGAGCCCGACGACATCCTCCTGATCTTTGCCGGCGGCGAAGAGTCGAATATGTCCTCCGTGATTCCCAGTTGGGGACCCAAAGTGGGGTCAACGGCTGTTACAAAACTGGTCAGATAGGTAATGGAGACTTAGAGCGTGGCACACGGCATAAATATTCATTGAAAGGCCATATGCTGTCTGGCTGTAACTGCGACTGGGATGCCCTTGAAACTTTGAGATTGCCCCATCGTACGGAAACTGCGAAGGCGTCTACATGTGGCATGTGGAATCTCGGAGTTACGACGGAATCTCGTTGGAGGGAACGACCGTTGGCCAATTCAGCCTATACCCGGAGGCCATCCATCTGGGCAATGGGATGGTCTTTGACATCATCGACAAGAAGCTGTCGCCCGAGCAACGCCGGGCGGTGGAGACCATCCTGACCGAGGTGGAGCCGTTCAACGTATTCCATGACTTGCCGACCTCCTTCTTAGGTTTCCAGTACAAGCCAATGGAATTGCACCGGGACGGCATCCGCAGCAGGCTCAAGATTCCTGGGTCGCTTGACCTGAAGTTGGACGCCATGAAGAACCCGGTTACCGGCGACGATGAGTTAGCAATCCTTACCAAGCCTACGGGCCCCACAGCCAATGTATCCGAATTGCGCAATGCCGAGACATTCATATTCGAAGTTGGTGGAAAGTCCTAAGACCACAGCGGCAAGTATGGGGAGTTTTGCCCCTTTGAGTATTCAAACTAGGAAGTCTGTCGGCTGAGCCGTTGATTTTTCGCGGCGGCGAGGCCACAATTCAGATAGCGACCAGCCAAGCACTTTAAAGAGTGCTAAGAGAGGGAACCTAATGGCCCAGAGCGAACATGTACTGGTGAACCCGGTTACACAACCCATCGTGGCCCCATTTGACGGCGCGCCCCGTTTGGCCAGCCTGGCGGGCACCCGGCTGGGGATAATCGACGACAGCAAACGCAACGCCGACGTGCTTCTGGAAGAACTCGCAGAGGTACTCCGGACGCGTTATGAGATTACCGAGGTCAAGTGGCACCGAAAGCCCAGCGCTTCCCGCCCCGCCGACCCCAAAGCCCTGAAGGAGTTGACCGAGCAGGTAGATTCGGTGGTCATCGCGATAGGTGATTGAGGCTCTTGCAGTGCGTGCAGTGTGCACGACGGGATTCACGTGGAGAACGCCGGCATACCATCGGCCACCATCTGTACCGACCGGTTCGTTCCGACGGCGCAGGGCATGGCCAAGATGTGGGGTGCCGAAGACTACCCGACCATCTTCACTCCTCACCCCATCGAAAACATGACCCGGGAAGCCCTCCGTACCAGGGCCGAGGAATTGGCCCCCATCGTGGTCCGCGTCCTGACCGGAGAGGGTTAATCGCAAACTCCTGATCAAGCAACAAAAAGGCCTAGGCCCTTTCAATGAAGGACCAGGGCTTTTTGCTTTGTAGCCTTATGTTTGGCAGACTAAGCCAATTCCCGCCTAAGGTCAGGCGGCAGCAGGTTGGGAATTGAGTCTTCAATGGGGTAGGACTCTTTGCAGGCGGCGCATTCGAGACTGCCGGTTATGACTTCATCGCCCTCTTCGGCCTCAGAGCGCAATTTGAGGTCGCCCTTGCAGACCGGGCAGGCCAGTATATCCATCAGGTCTTTTTTCATTTTTGCTCCGAGTTACTCCGATCTGTTTGGCTAGTTGCTATGCCAACGCGTTTTCCAGAAGGCCATCCAGCACGTCAGATAATCCTATCACCGCGATGCCGGCGACCAAAAGGGCCGTGGTGCCGGTGAGACGGCCCAGCAGCCGCTGCCAACGCGATTCTCCCAACTCCGGGTCCTCGGGATAGCTGTCTTGGCGCATGAACCGGACCACGTAGAACATGTAGAGCGCCAGCACTATCTTGACCACCAACACAGCCACATAGGGACTGGTTACAACGTCAACGGTCAACCTGGAAGCCGACAAGATGACCCCGGTCAGCAACAACACGGCGATGGCGGTGCTGACCAGGCCCCGGAACTCGACGCCGATGGCCTTCCCGGTTTCAGCCGGTAGCCCCCTGGCTTGCTGAATGGCCGGACGCAGCACCATCAGGTAGAAGATTCCGCCACCCACCCAGGCGACGGCGGCCAGGGCGTGTCCCCAGCGGATGGCCAGCAATATCCAATCTAAGACATTCATCAGACGAAGCGGCGGCCTACGACGCGGGCTCGCCGATCAAAGCCCTGACTTGCTGGACAATCTCTTCCGTCTCCAAGATTCCCAAACTGGTGGCCACGATATTCTGGTCCATGTCGATGTAGTAGGTTTTGGGGAAAGCCTGGAAATCGTAGGCCTCGGCGATCCGAGCTAGACGATCGGTGGCAAGGTCGAAGGTCAGCCCCAGCTCTCCGATGAAGTCCCGGGCATCCTGTTCTGAGTCGAAACCCTGGGGGACGTAGAGACCCAGTATCCGCACCGGTTCATCCTTGAGCTCCTGCCAGGCAGCCTCGATGGCGGGCATCTCCTCGCGGCAGGGCGGACAACTGGGATACCAGAAATTCAGCACCACGGCATGGCCCATAGACACCTCGGACAGCCGGAAAGTATCGCCGTCGTACTCGACCACTTCAAAGTCCCGGGCGACCTCCCGGGAGCCGCCACAGGCCACCAAGAGCATGATACCCATCAAAGCAATCGCAACGGCCAGGTGACGGCGCTTGAATCTGGAAAGGGCGCCCGGAATCGGGCTGAGTGGGGCCAGAAGTGGTTCCATAGGCATCACAACATTCTATCGGCGGCCTATGTCCCGGTCAATCGAGCCACGGCCAGGCGTCAGATGTGACCAACGTCACGGATGGCGTGGCTCGGAGGTCACAGAAAAGTAGTCAAGATTCGAGTAGATCAAGGGTAATAGGTAAGATAAGAGGCCAACCATGACAACAGCAGACTTGGCCAGGCTTGCAGGCCAACTTCGGATCTACCAACTAGGCAAAGTGGGCGGGGCTTTCATGCCGTTCCCAGTTGGAAAATACGCAGTGTCTCCTCCCCGTCGCCGCCCGAATTAGCAAAGGCCCTATCCATTCGTCGAAGGGCCGGGCCTTTGCTAATTATTGGTTGCACCAAAACTCTTTTCTTCCCCTTATAATCCACCGAACAACAACGATAAGGAGTTAACGCGATGCGTCTGGAGAACAAGGTGGCATTGATCAGCGGCGGGGCCCGAGGGATGGGCGCGGTGGAAGCCAAGCTCTTCGCCGAAGAGGGCGCCAAGGTGATCATCGGGGACATGCTGGAAGATGAAGGAAGGAAGGTGGAAGCCGAGATCAATGAGGCGGGCGGCGATTGCGTGTTCGTGCTCTTGGATGTGAGCGATGAAGATGCCTGGCAGCGGGCGGTGAACGAAGCGGTCTCCCGCCACGGCAAGCTGGATATCTTGGTCAACAACGCTGGCATCTACCGCGCCCACATCGTTGAGGAGACCTCCGCAGACGAGTGGGACCAGGTGATGGAAATCAACGCCAAGGGGGTGTTCTTGGGCACCAAACATGCCATTCCGGCCATGCGACAGGCCGGGGGCGGTTCCATCGTGAACATCTCGTCAGTGGCCGGACTGGTGGGCAGCAAACAGACAACAGCCTACACGGCGTCCAAGGGCGCGGTGCGTCTGCTGACCAAGTCCACGGCCATCCAATACGCCTCTGAAGGCATCCGAGCCAACTCTGTCCACCCCGGCACCATCGTTACGCCCATGACCGAGGGGTTTCTATCCGAACCTGCCATGTATGAAGACCGGGTGAACCGAACGCCCCTAAAACGCCTGGGCGGCCCAGAAGATGTAGCCTACGGCGCGCTCTACCTGGCCTCAGACGAAGCATCCTTCGTCACCGGATCAGAGTTGGTCATTGATGGCGGGAGGACGGCGGAATAAAGCTGTCAGCTTTCAGCGGTCAGCCGTAACCTTCCCCCTCGCAAGGGGGAAGGGATTTTGGTTCCTCTTTGCAAAGCGGATACCCTATCCCGCGCGCGGGACAGGGTTATGGTGAGGGAGACCCCTCTTGCATAACCCGACTTTGATTCAAAAAAGGGCCCCGCCATTCCGTAGAAGAACGAGGCTCTTTTGATTGACTGGATGCAGTCCTACCGCCCCATGGCGTAGCCGTCCCTTCTTGGGTCGGCGCCTCCGTTGTAGCTGCCATGCTCGTAGTCGGCGTGGATGGCGCAGAGGCAGCCCATGCGGTATGTGAAGTCGTCCCAGACCTCGACTTGGTGCCCCCGCTCGCGCAGATCGTCAATGACGTCGGCGTTGATGCGGCCCTCTACTCCGACGAAGCCGGGATTGTAGGCGTGGGGCCAGAAAGAGTTGGGGAACCCCCAGGTGGAAACGCGGGGCGCTTCGATTGCTTCCTGCACTTCCATGCCGAATTCAACTACGTTCAAGAACAACTGGACCATGGACTGGGGTTGAACATCGCCGCCCGGCGTCCCAAAGGGCATCAAGACTTTCCCATCCTTCATGGCCAGGGCCGGATTGGGGGTCAACCGGGGTCGCTTGCCCGGCTGCATCGAACTGGGGTGGTTATGGTCCAACCACGACTGGGACCCGCGGCCCGAAACGATGAACCCCAGACCCGGAATGATGGGGTTGTAGGCGATGGTATCGCTGGGCGTCGCCGAGAAGGCATTGCCCCAGCGGTCGATCACGGCTGTGTAGCTAGTGTCGGCCTGGAGTCCGCCGCCCACCAGCTCAGGGCGAGCTGGCTTGCCGTTAGGGTATTCCATGCCCTGGTGACGCCAGGGGTCGCCGGCCTCGGGCATCTCGCCAAAGGCTTTCTTCATGTCGATCATGGTCCGGCGTTCCTCGGCGAAGGACTTGGACAGCAGGCCTTCCATGGGAACGTTCACGAAATCTGGATCGCCGAAGAAGGCCTCGCGGTCGCTGATGGCCAAACTCAAGGCCTCCAGCACCGCGTGGATGTAGTCTGCGCTATTGTGGCCCATGCCCTTGAGGTCCATGCCCTCAAGAATCTGCAGGGCCTGGATGCTGACGGGTCCTTGGCACCAGGGCCCGCAGGTGTAGACGTCAATCCCCTTATAGGTTCCGTGGGCGGGGGCGTTTACTCCCACGTGAAAATCGGCCAGATCTTCCATGGTGAGGAGGCCGCCGTTCTCCTGGTGGAACTTGACCATCTCCTCGGCAATCTCGCCCTTGTAGAAGAAGTCCCGTGCCGCTTGGATCGCTCCTTCGCGGCCCAGTGAGGCGTTTTTCTGCTCGACCTCGATCAGGCGCATGAAGCTGCGGGCCAGGTCTTTCTGCACCAGGGCCTCGCCCTCTTTGAAGGCCCTGCCGCCGGGATAGAAAATGGCGGCGGTGGACGGCCACATCGTTTGGGCGTCGGACTCGTGTGTTATCCCGTCTCCCGCCGACTTGGCGAAGTAGGCCGCCAAGGTCGCCGGAATGGGGAAGCCATTCTCCGCTAGCTCCATGGCCGGGGTTACAACCTGCTCAAAGGTCATGGTGCCGTAGAGTTTCAGGGAGGTCATCCAGGCGTCGGCGCCCGCCGGGGTCACCGTGCGGGGGATGCCGACGGGCATGTCGCCGCCGAACTTGGCCAGATAGTCGTCGATGTTGGCTGCTTTGGGCCAACGGCCCAGGCCGCTGATCTCGACCGTCTCTTTTTTTCGAACATCGTGGATGATGATGGGGGCCACACCGCCGAAGTTGGTCCACTGTGGCAGCACCACGTTAAGGGTGATTCCTGCGGCCACGCCAGCGTCGGTGGCGTTCCCACCCTGCTCCAGGATGCGATAACCCGACGCGGTCGCCAGGTAATGCCCGGCTGTGACCATGTGGGTTGAACCGGATACTGTGGGACGGTATGACTTTATTCCAATTGCCACGTTGCACCCCCTCGGTTGTGCTTGAATAAGAATTCCTGAATTGTGGTGTAAGCCCGTGCCTGATGATGACGGACTTACCTTTGAGGGAATGATACGGAGAGGCTTGGTGGAGTGTCAATGGGAGTGGAAGGCTATCAGCTATTGGAGGAGTTTGTATGCGGCCGACTCCAACAAAGCCACCTTTCTGAAAGGGGGTTGGGGGATTTTCGTGTTGCGCAACAAACACGCACCTATTCTGAAGCCAATCCCGCCCCGATTTCACCCCGAATGAGGCGAAGGGTCTCTTTGCTCTCGGCAAGCCTCAGTTGATTGGCAACGGGATTCCTCGGCTGACGCCTCGGAATGACAGGCCAAGACAGCCGCTTTTAGCTGAAAGCTGACCGTTGATAGCTGTTCAGCTAGGCTACACGAATCCACGGAGCTCTACGGCATGTGCTACACGCTGTACGCCATTCTCGAATGAGGACTGGCGTTGCGTGATCTTTTGCTCGACGCTCCGGTTATGGACCTCGTAGTAGGCCCTAAGCATAGTTTTTTGAGTTCTTCTGAGACCGGCTCTTTGCCCAACGGAATTCCTAAAGGTTCTGAGACCGCTCGAAATAGCGCATGACCACCCCGCCTGCGTTGACCAGTATGTCCCGCAGGATGGTCACTCCGCCTGCGCTTAGGATTCTGTCCGCTTCTGGCGTGATCGGGTGTTTGGTCGCCTCCAGGATCAGTCTGGCTTTGATCTGATTTGCGTTTTCCTCGGTGATCACACTGTGGATGGCCGCTGGGACCAACACATCATATTTCAGTTCCAGAAGCGGACGCCGTCTTTGCAGGGTACCCGGGCGGCGTTGTGCTGCGCCCTTGAACCGTTGAACATCTGGGACTTGGCCATCATCCATGCGCACCGGTACCTAGACAGTAGCTCCCGTCAGGGACGTTTCAGCATATTCCGCAGGCCACCGTTCAGCCCCAGCTGGTCGGCGGCTTTATCGAAAAAGAGGTTAACCTCATCGAAAATACTTGGTTCTTGGGTTTTCAGCATGTGCCACCTTCGGTGAACTTGCTCAAAGACAGTTTGGACAGGGTTTCCTAACGGTCTTTTCTATTACTCGTACCCTTGGTATATCCCACCAAGGAGTTATATTCATTCCATCGGGGTCCAAATGAGCGGCCTTTTTGGTGCCGTGTTCTGGCCCGCAGCGTCGCGTGCAATTAACGGAGTTTTCGCCGGCGAGCCCGGTTGGGCCGCCCGTATCCGCTCCAGGTGATAGTATTGGGAAAACGTTGCGGGGAGCCGGGATAGATGCTGGTCGAAGTGGAAGTCGTTGGTGGCGAAAACAGCCCTCTGGATCTACACCGGATGTACGATCTGCTGGCCGACCCTATCGAGGTTATGCGGGTTTATTCCACCAACCCGATGGGAGAGGACCTCTGGTGTCGTGTTACCGGCTGGAGCTCCCAAGGCCCGTGTGCAGCCATGTCGGCTTTAGCCGAGGATTCTGGAGAGGGCGTGGTGCTACTGGTCTACGGAGGCAACCAGGGCCTCCGGTTGCAGTCCGCCGGGTCCAGCGACGACTGGGACTTGGCCAACAGCGCCCAATGGGGCGAGGCCGTCCTGATGTTGGCCAAGGGAACGCCGGTGGAATAGGACAGCGCTTAACCTTGTTTCGGGACAAACCCTGCCGCCCCTGCTCATCCTCAGTCTGTCGAAAAATGAATCTGAGTGCGATTGCTGTTGGCCTGTAGGACTGATGAGCGCACCATCTATGGACGAGCAAATGGTTGGGCGAGTGGATTCCGGCCTTCGCCGGAACGACGGGTTCAGGCCGAAGGGCAAGAGAAGCGAATCAGAAAGGCGAGTTAGATGGGCCTAACGCCGTGAATTCTTGGATCAGATTCGACAAAGCCTCTTTGTAGCGGGCTTCTTCCTCCCAACCCCGAAAATCGACCACTGCTTCCTCTCGCAACCCTGTACAGAGGCGGTCCTCGCGCTGGTAGAAGATATCGTCGGCTGCCACCGCGATCAGCGGTTCTCTAGCTGACGACCCATTCGACCGGGCTTGGCCGTTCACTAAGGTCGCGAAATAGCGACTGGTGAGCGGGTTCTCCAAAGACTGGGCGGTGCAGAGCAATACCAGCCGGTCGTAGTACACGGCGTGGTCCAGGTTGACGGCGCCGGACTGCAACGACGCTTCGTCATCGGCGGAGATTATCCAACTTGGCACCTGCGCCTCGGCGAGGCTGGCCCGTATCTTGGCCGCAAACTCCCCGTCGTTCTCCGACCCCAGCAGCAGCACTCGGGTATAGTTGGTCCCCGAATCTCTGAAGGCATCCTGTGCCGCGACCAACAACGGAGGCACGCCTGCCCCTTCGAGGAACCTGGCGGGGACTTGTCCTTTGGAGCGAGAAAGGGTATCCAGGGAGACCATGCTCGGCCCGGCATGCCGCACGCTATCCAGGCCGATGGCCAGTGTCAGGTCGCAGTTGGCGATGACCGTCACCCCAAAGACAGCCTGGCTCAGACTGGTGCTGTTCAGCTTGGTGTTAATTATCGTAGCGCCCTGGAGATCGGCCCCCGTCAGGTCGGCCATGTCCAGATTGGCGCCGATGAGGCGGGCACCCCGGAGGTTGGCCCCGCTGAGATTGGCCCAAGACAGATCGGTCTGACTAAGGTCTGTTCCCGAAAGGTCGGCCCTTTCGAGGTCTGCATAGGAAAGGTTGGAGAAGGCGATGTTGGCGCCTTTCAGGTCAGCCTTCTGCAGAACGCTGTTGGACAGATCGGTGCGGCCCAGGGTGCAACCGGCCAGATTGGCCTCGTTGAAGTTGGCCCGGGAAAGGTTCGACCGCCACAGATGCGCATTCTGAAGGTTGGCCCCGGAGAGGTCTGCCTGGCGGAGGTCAGACTGCGTGAGGTCGGCCCCGCTGAGGTCGTCGTGGGAGAGGTCTGCGCCCGACAATTTGGCCTTGTTCAGCATGGCCCCCGACAGGTCCAGCGATGGCCGGCCGTATACGTAGTCTGGGAGGAACGTTTCGCCAGCGCCACGGTCTTCTAGGCGGTAGCCTAGGCTAAAGCGGGGTATCTCGGTGTTAGGCCGACGCCAGGTAGCCTCACGCCAGCGAGATATCTCGCTGGGTCCGGACCGGGCCAAAGTTACATGTTCTGGGTCCGACAATGGCTGCTCCTGTGCCGGGTGTTCGTTGCGTTGTTGGCGTTGCCCGTTTGAGTCTAGATGCCGGGCTTAACTCCGGCCGTTGAACGCCGGAATGATCTCATTGGAGAATATCTCCAATTGGGAAAGTAGTTCACTGAGGGGCATACCCTCTGGCCATTGGAGAAACACGTCTTCCAGGCCGGGGTACTTCTCTTCAAGCTCCTTGAACGTCTCTATGAAATGCTCTGGCGGCCCACAGAGCCAAGCCTTCTGTTGCACGCCATCTTCCACCTGAGGAGTACGGGCCGGAGCGCCAGGGCTGCCCCACATCCGGCCTTCCTCATCGGTGTAACGGACCAGTCCGAAAGGTGCGAACCACTTGTAACGCTCGTCATGGAAGGGCCGGAGCTTCTCCATCGCTTCTTTCTCGGTATCGGCGATGTAGAACCCAAACCCCAGGGACATATCCTGTCCTAACGTCAGTGAACGGCCCGCTTCCTGGGCGGCGTCGCGGTAGGCGGTGAAGAACTGCTCAACCACTTTTTCGCCGCAGAGGGCGGTCATGCCCTTGATGCCTTTCTTGGCGATGAACTCGATGCTGCGCCCGCTGGTCATGGGCTGCCAGATATCCACCGGCAGATGCGTCGGCCGGGGGACCAGGGTGATGTCCTTAAGTTGGTAGCCCCGGTAGGGGATGTCCGGGGGGATGTTGTAGTGCTTGCCGTGGTGGCTGAAGGACTCCTCGTTGAAGGCCTTCAAGATGATCTCGACTTGCTCTTCAAAAAGCTCGCGGTTGGCGTCCTGGTCGATGAGCGGAGACCCAAATGTCTCGACCTCTCTGGCCTGGTAGCCGCGGCCGACGCCAAAGATCAGCCGGCCGCCGGTCAAGATATCGCCCAGGGAGAAGTCTTCAGCCAGGCGCAGAGGGTGCCACATGGGGACGATGTTGAATGCCGCGCCGAACTTGAGGTTCTTGGTGTGAGCCGCCAGATGGGTACCCAGCAGAGTCAGGTTGGGGATGCACTCGTAGCCTTCCCGCTGAAAGTGGTGCTCGGCCATCCACAGACAATGGAAACCCGAATCGTCCATCTGCTTGGCCAGTCCCATGGCGTTGTCGTAGGTCTGGGTCAGTTGCTCGTTACTGTAGCGGCGTGAGTCGGGGTCAGTCCCGTCGGCGCCAACATTTTCTAGGTCGATCTGACCCACATACAGTACTGAAAAACGCTTGATCAAGAGGCATTCCCTGTGGAGCGGTATTTAATCGCTCGTGATAATAGTCCGGATTTGTTATTCCGAGAACTGAGATTCGCCGGACGTGCTCTGACGCGGTACAGGCGTTCATTGGAGCGGCCCTAGTATAGCACGCTTCAAGCCCAATCTTGGGACGGGCAGGTACGTCTCAAGTTCTATTGAACCTTTATTGAACGACCTGGCGGCGCTGTAGGTCAGCAACGGACGCGGCGTCGAATCCCAGTTCTTCCAACACCTTTGAAGTGTGCTGGCCTGTGACCGATCCGAGGTGCCGGACCTGGCCGGGAGTGTCCGATAGATGGATGGACGTCGCCACCTGCCGCACCTTGCCCTCGGGGATGGTCGAGGCTTCAATCTCCAGCACCATGCCCCGCTGTTGGGCGTGGGGGTCGTCGAGGGCTTCTTGCAGCGAGTAGACCTTGCCCACCGAGATGTTGGCGTCCTTCAAGGCCTCGAACCACTCGTCCCTGGTCTTGGCCAAAAACGCCTCGGCCAGCGCCTGCTCAACCTCGGCTTTCTTCTCGCCGGTGGCATCTTGGTGAGGTAGCAGGTCCTCCAGCCCCATCGCCCGGCACAGGTTCTCCCAGAACCAGGGCTCGATGGCCGCGACGGAGAAGTACTTGTCGTCCTTAGTCCGGTAGACGTTGTAGTACGGCGCGCCGCCGTTCAACCGGTTGCCGCCACGCTCGGCCGATATGCCCCTGGAGAGCACGTCGGAGACCAGGCCCGAGAGCATGTAGAGCACTCCTTCGCTCATGGCGATGTCCACGTATTGACCGCTGCCGGTTTTCTCCCGGGCCATCAATGCCGAGAGGATGCCGACGGCGCCGCACAGTCCACCCCCGGCGTAGTCGGCTATGAGATTCAACGGGATGGCCGGCCGGCCATCTTGCTCGCCGATTAGGCCGAGGGCCCCGGCGAAGGAGATGTAATTTATGTCATGTCCGGCCATCTGGGAGTAGAGACCGTCCTGGCCGTAGCCGGAGACCGAGCAATACACCACCCTAGGGTTGATCGAGCGGACCTTTTCGTAGCCAGCGCCCAACCGGTCCAGGACGCCGGGCCGGAAGCCCTCCACCACCACGTCGGCCGGCTCGGCCAGCTTGTGGAATATCTGCTGGGCTTCGGGTTCCTTCAGGTTGAGGGCGATGCTGCGTTTGTTCCGTTGCAGGACGTTGAAGGCGGCGTGGCGTCGCTCGTCCTCTTCACCGTCTATCCCGGCGACTAACTTCTCGTAGGCGGAACGGGCCTCGTCCATTGGCCGCTCGACCATCAGGACGTCGGCGCCCAGGTCGGCCAGCACCGTGGTGCAGAACATGCCCGGTGCATTACGGCATAAATCCAGTACCTTGATACCCTCAAGCGCTTGCATATATCCCCTTGCGGCCTCGTGATCGATTGCGCCCAATTATAGCCGACAAGCCGGCGACGGGGCTGTTCTTCAGGCATGTGGTGCAACCGCGGCCAACTGCGCCTATAATCCCAGCAACAAAATCCCAGAATTGATTCCTCATGGATAAAAGGAGGCGGCAATGGACTTGGCGCTGCAAGGCAAAGTGGCAATGATCACCGGAGGCAGTCACGGACTGGGCAAACAGGCAGCGGATTCGCTGGCCAGGGAGGGTTGCAAGGTTGCGATCTGCGCCCGGGGCCAGGAGAACCTCGATGAGACTGCGGCTGAGTTCAAGGCCAAAGGATATCAGGTTCTGGCTGTGCAGGCCGATGTGATGAAGCAGGCAGACCTCAAAAACTTCCACGACCAGACTATCAGCACCCTGGGCGAAGCCGATGTTCTAGTCAACAATGTTGGTGGCCGCAAGGGCACCGCGGACTTCCAAGAGACGGGTGTGGAGATTTTCCGGGAGGGCATGGAGTTTAACCTTTTTAGCGCGGTTGAGTTGATCGCTCTGGCGCTTCCCCACATGCGGGACCAGAAGTGGGGACGCATAATCAACATCTCGTCCATCTACGGACGTGAGTACGGCGGCTCCATCGACTACATGACCGGCAAAGCGGCCCTCATCGCCTTTTCCAAGCATATGGCGTTGAACCTGATGAAGGAGAACGTGCTGGTCAACTGCATTGCCCCCGGGTCCATCGACTTCCCCGGCAGCACTTGGGACCGGTTCCAGCAGAACAGCACCCCCGAGCAGGTGGCTGATTTCATCGACCGGAACCTACCCGCCGGGAAGTTCGGCTGGCCCGAGCCAATCGGCGACACAGTGGCCTTCCTAGCCTCAGAGAAAGCCAACCTCATCACCGGCACCTGCTTGAACGTAGACGGAGGCCAGTCTAGGTCTTTGTTCTAGGCCGCTCGAGACGTAAAAAAATCCCATCTCCCGGCGCAACCGGAGGGTGAAGATGGGGGCCGGCTTGGTTACTCCCCGCTAATCTCTCCCAAGAACTGACGCCAGGCTAGGACGCATTCTTCGGGGGCCGAGTGCTGCACGTAGCCGCTGGTGCCGGGGATGGCGACCAGGCGGCCGTTGGCCAGTTTCTCGGCGAAGGCCGTGGTGCGGTCCGGGTTGTCTTTGGCGTTCTGTTCTGAAGCCAATATCAGGGCGGGCGTCTTGATCTGGGGCAATATATCTGTCAGGTCCTGAGTTGACAGATAGGCCAGGGTCTCAAGTACCACCCTGGCATGGGTCTGGGACATCTGCTCGATGTACCACCGGTGATGTGCCTCGTCCGATTTCCCGGGCTCCAGCCTCTGGTCGGCAGTCTGCTCCACCCACGCCGCTACGCCCTTTTCGCTGACCAGCTTGTGGGACATTAAGTAGGTGTCGATTCCAACGAACTTGTAAGGTGAGGTACAGGTGGTCAGGGTGTGCAGGCGCTCCGGGTGGTCGTAGGCGAATTGCGTTGCAATCGTCCCGCCGACGGTCTCGCCGATGAGGTGGATCTTTTCCAGTTCCAGTTGGTCCAGTAATTTCAGCATGTCCGTGCCGAAGTTGCTCAGCGACCAATCATATCCCTCTGGTGGGACAGTGGACCGGCCGAAGCCGCGGGCGTCCAGCCGTATCACCCGGTACTGCCTGGACAGAAGCGGTACCCAGGCGTACCAGAGTTTGGTGTTTTTGGAGTTGCCGTGGTGGAGCACGACGGTCTCGGGCTTGCGCCAGGGGTCGGAGAAGTTATCGTCCTCGTAGTACATCTCCAGCGTGTCGTCGATCTTGACAAATGGCATCGTTTTCTCCGATGTGGGCTATTCTTGGCGGTTTAATCGACTAGGGGAATCGCCACGGAGACCCGGACCTTGCCGCCGTAGACCGCTGTCGTGTGGCCTCGGCCGGTCAGGTCGTCGGCCAGCAGCACATCGCCGATGCCGAAAACACGTTTGGTGCCATCGCCGAGGCCGACCTCAACCTGGCCTTCCAGAGTGATCACGTACTGGCGGCGAGGGGCGGTGTGCCAGTCGATGAAGCCGCCCGGCTGGTAGCGCCTGAAGTGGATATTCTCAGCGTTCTCGACTGCCGTCCGTTCCGACTCGGCGACCTTCTCTTAAGGCAGGTCAATCTCTTCAAAATGGGACTCGCCATCGTCTCCGGTGTAGATGCGCACGACTTGCATTGGGCCTCCGTGAAAAAGGAGATTTGGTGACTGGGGCATCATAACTGCAGGCGTGGCGGGGGTCAAACTAACTGTCAGGTTTCAGCGGTCAGCTTTTGGCCGGTGGGGCAGAGGTCTAAGAGGCAGCAGTTTTCGCAACGGGGGGTTAGTTTGGCGCAGGCCTCTTTGGCGTGGCGGTCCCAGAGGGCATGGAACTCGTTGTACAGTGGGGTTTCCGGGGGGATGTTTTTGTGGAAGACAGCCTGGTAGTCGCCGTACTTGGGGCGGGCGGTATCGGGAGTCATCTCCATGCGGTCCATGATGCGGCGGGTGTAAGTGTCGATCACGAACGACGGCTTGTAAGCCGCATAGACCATGATGTCGTCGGCGGTTTCCTCTCCGATTCCGTGGATGGACAGAAGCTCTGCCCGTAGGGGAGCCGTCGGCTTGGCCAGGAACCGGTCCACATCTCCCTGGTAGTTGAATGCAATGTGGGCCGCAAACGCTTTGAGCTTCCTGGCCTTGGCGTTGAAGTAGCCGGACGAACGCACCAGTTCCGCCAGCTCTGGCTCAGGAAGTTGGTGCACGGCTTCCAGGGACCAGCAGCCAGCGGTCCGCATGTTGCCCAGGGCCATCTCCACGTTGGTCCACGCCGCCGATTGGGTCAGGATGGCCCCGGCTATCACCTCAAACGGTCCGTCCCCGGGCCACCAATGTTGGGGGCCATAAGCCGCATAAAAGCGGCCATAGACCTCCATAAGCCGGGCGGCCATAGATGATGGTTCAGGCATCGCCCAGTACCTCGGCATAAGGCCGGATGGGCAGGCTTTGGTCTAGCCGGATCAACTGTTCGGTTACCTGGCAATTGTAGGCGTAGGCCTCAACACCCGCTGCCACTGCGGACCGAAGCGCGTCGGCCAAGTTGGGGTCGGATGGGTCGCTGGTGGCGAACTGGCTAGCGTCGGGTCTTTGTATCACAAAGACCACCGCAGCCCGGTGGCCGGCCTCAAGCACGGCCTCCAAGGTGCGCAGGTGCTTGGCCCCACGGGCGGTCGGGGCGTCTGGAAACAGACCCACTCCCTTCTCCACCAGGGTGACCGACTTGGCTTCGATGTAGCACCGGCCGCCAGGGCCCTCTAGCATCAGGTCCAGCCGGCTATCGCCAAAGGTCACTTCCCGCCGGATCTCAAGGTAGCCGGCAAACTGTTGCAGATGGCCGTTGGCCACGGCCTCGGCAACTAGCGCGTTGGGCATCCGGGCGTCCGCAGAGGCCAGCGCCGAGCCCATATCGACTAACACCAGGTCGAATTTGGTCTTTCGATGTTCGCCAGTGACCGGGCGGACCAAAACCCGCGAGCCGGGGACAAACAGTTCTTTCATGCGGCCCGAATTGGCTACATGAACGCCTACTTCCCGCTCGTTTACCTCGACACGGGCCAGGAAGCGGTTTACCCGCTCCAGAAAGATGCCTTCTTCAAGGTCGCCGCCCAAGTTCAAAATATACCTCCGGTTCTCAGCCAAGCTATGGTAACAACCGGATTTGACCCCTAGCAACATGGAGGCTTATTCCATGACCTGCACTGGCAGGGTTAGCCTCAACACTGTCATTCCGAGGCTCAAGCCGAGCAATCTCATTGTCGCTGGAACAGCACAACAGATAGCAATGGGACCCTTCGTTTCACTCCGGGTGACAGAAGGGTAGTGGCTCTTGGGCAGGAAACCAGGTGCGGTGGTCGCTTTAAAGAGCAGACCCGTACAGGGGTTCCACGCGTGGGTTCGTGTATACTTTTCACACTTGGTGCGCCAGTGGGAAGGGAGAACGATGAGCGGCTTTGCCCAACGGTTGGAAAAGGCATCCATGGCAACCAAAAGCCTGGTCTGCGTGGGGTTGGATCCCGACCCGGCCAGAATGCCGGTCCCCGACGTTTTCGAGTTCAACAGAGCCATCGTGGACGCCACTGCCGCACTGGTCTGCTCTTACAAACCCAACCTTGCTTTCTATGAAGCGATGGGCATCCCCGGTCTTGAGGCCCTTCAGAAGACCATCGCCCACATCCGGAGCGCGGCCCCAACTGCGATCATCATAGGCGACGCCAAACGGGGGGACATCGGCCCATCGGCCCAAGCCTACGCCAAGGCCATGTTCCAGGTATGGGGATTCGACGCCATCACCATCAACGCCTGGGGTGGCCAGGATACCGTTACGCCCTTCCTGGAGGACGAGTCCAAAGGGGTGTTCGTCTGGTGCCGCGGATCTAACCCCGGCTCGGCCGATTTCCAGGACGTTCAAGTTGGGGTTGAAGATGAGAGTTCTGTCCCTCTCTACCGGAAGATGGCGCTGGACTGCCAAGAATGGAACACCAATGGAAACCTGGGCCTGGTTGTGGGCGCCACGGTGCCACGCCAATTGCAGGATGTCAGGGCTACTTGCCCGGCCATGCCTTTTCTGATTCCAGGAGTTGGCGCTCAGGGCGGTGACTTGGAAGCGGCCGTGCGGCAGGGCGCCGACAGCCGTGGCCGGGCCGCATTGATCAATTCGTCGCGGGGGGTCATCTACGCTTCCACCGGGGCCGATTTCGCCCAAGCGGCAGCTCGGGAAGCAGACAAACTCAGGTCGAGCATCAACCAAGTGTTAGAGGCCGACGGGAAGGGATGGTCCTAGAACTAAAGATCGGCGACGTGCTACAGATGAAGAAACCTCACCCCTGCGGTGGGTCTCTTTGGACTGTCAACAGATTGGGCGCCGATATAGGGATCAGCTGCCAGGAATGCGGAAGGTACGTGCTGCTGGCCAGGTCGCAGCTGGCGCGGCGGCTGAAGCAGGTTATGCCGCCAGACGAACTACATCAAGAGGGGCAAAGTCCATAAGGGGTTAGTCGTCTTTGGAGTCGACTTCGGCCAGACCGGAACCCACTCCGTTCTCTTCTTCCCACGACCACAGCTCGGCATGGAAGCCCGTGATCTGGTCTGACATCATATCGATGAAGTTGCGGACTGCCTGTCCGGCGAACTTGCCCTTAAGGGTGCAGACACCGATCACTGAACTGGGGAATAGATGGTCTAGGCGGGCCACGCCGAACCGGTGGTGGTCGTCAGAGTGCAGCGTAAAGTCGCTTCCGACTCCGATTCCCATGCCAATCTCAACGTAGCGTTTCATTGACTCGGTGTCGTCTAGGGCCAGCACCACATCGGGGTTCAGCCCTCGGTTCTTGAATGCCTGCTCCACCCGTTGGCGCAACTGGCTTTCCGGGGCCGGCAGGATCAGCGGGAAAGCTCCGATGTCTTCAAGTCCGAGCCGTCCGCTACTCAACAATTCGTGTCCCGGCGGGGTCATTAGAACTGTGTTGTACTTAAACAGTTCTTTGAACTCCAACGTCGTATCGTCATCCGGGGGAGAAGAACAAAAGGCCAGGTCGATCTCGCCGGAGCGGACCAATTGAATCAGAGGGTTATAGGAGCGCGCCAGCAACCGGATGCGGACATCGGGGTAATCTTCGCGGAACTTCTGAATGCCAGCCGGCAGATGATGGGTGACCAGGTCGGGATAGGCCCCGACCACGAAAGAACCGCGTCTTTCGGCGTAATCCATCTGGGTCTTAAGTAAGTCAACCGATGTTACAACCGGGGTCACCAGTTCCAAAAGGGTAAGTCCCTCGGATGTCAGTTGAATTGGACGTTTGATGCGGTCGAAGAGGGTGATGCCGAACTCATCTTCCAGCTTTCTCAGGTGGGTTGTCACGGTCGGCTGTCCAAGCTCAAGAGTCCGGGCTGCTTTGGAGACGCTGCGCACTCGCGCAACATGGTAAAAGCTAATGAGTTCCCGAAGTTCCATTGATCCCCCTTTGAGCACCACCGATCGTTCAATATAATATATCATATACTATCCCTTGACAAAATAAGGCGACGATTTGAAAATGGCTCTGCCCATCGGTCTGTATTCGGGTATTACCGCGTCTGATGATGTTACTGACCGCTGGTCTATTCTGGGTTATGATTCAGTCTGGAAATGAGCATAAAACCCTCGTATATTCTGGCTAGAGAATGGTATGTCCTACGTTATAACCGAGCCCTGCGTCGGGATTAAAGACGCCTCTTGCGTGGAGGTCTGCCCCGTCGACTGCATCTCGACCACCGAAAGTGAAGAGATGTATTACATAGACCCAGCTACCTGCATCGATTGCTCCTACTGCGTATCGGTGTGTCCGGTGAACGCTATCTTCGACGAGTTCAACATACCGTCAGAGTGGCGCACCTACATCGCCAGGAACCGGAACTTCTTCAAGTAGCCTCTTCCTCGTTTCTTGGCTCCGGCTTTCGCCTACCCTTGTCCCTTCTCCCCGCCTTACCCCGTAAGTCATCCGGACTCCTTCGCCGTGATTGGACCCCAACCATTCCGCTGTCACCCCGAGCGAAGCGAGGGGTCTCGTTGCTCCCGGCCTTGGTGGCATTCCTGGCAACGAGGTTCCTCGGCTGACGCCTCGGAATGACGATTGTGGGTAAGGCCTCTCCCCGTATAGCCACGTCCCCTATCCGGTCGTATACTAGCCACCACTAATAAACCGCGGAGGTTCCCACCCATGACCCTGTTCCTCAAAGATGAAGATGTGGCCCAATGCGTAACCATGGACGCTATGCTCGAGACCATAGAATCCATGCAGCGTCAATACGGCGACGGCCAGGCCCATAACATGACCCGCCGCAAGATCATCGCCGAGAGCGGGATGCTGTCTGTCATGGGCGGCGGACTCTTCCAGCAAGGGCTCTTGGGCGTTAAGACCTACACGGTGGTCAAGGGCGCGTATTCCTTTCAGATCAGCCTCTACGACGCCAACACCGGCGAACTACTCCTTTACACTCAGGCCAATCGGCTGGGCCAACTGCGCACCGGCGCGACCACGGGCGTGGCGGTGAAACATCTGGCCAATCCCGCCGAGGCCACAGTAGCGATCATCGGCACCGGAGGACAGGCACCAACTCAATTGGAGGCGGTGTCAAAGGTCCGCGGCATCAAGAAGGTCAAAGCCTTCAGCCGCACCCAGGAGCGGAGGGAGGATTTCGCTCGCAGGATGACCGACGCCATGGGCGTAGAGGTCACCGCTGCAAACACCAACGAAGATGCCGTGCGGGACTGCGACATAGTGCTCTGCATCGCCGCCACCATGGAGCCGGTTGTCGAGGGGGCTTGGCTCAAGGACGGCAGCACCCTGATCGGGGCAGGACCCACCACTTGGCGCGCCCGGGAGGTGGATGAGGCCACCTTCAAACGGGCCGGCAAGCTTTTCGTGGACTCGACGGAACAAGCAGCCATCGAGGCCGGCGACATCTGCAGCGCGGTGGACAAGGGTATCATTCAGTGGAGCAAGGTGCATGAACTCAGGCACGTTGTATCAGGAGCAGTAACCGGCCGGGACAGCGAAGGCCAAGTGGTATACGCCAAGATTATGGGGACCGGGGTGGCCGACGTGGCCGCCGCAAAACTGGCCTACGATTCGGCCAAAGCCCAAGGTTTTGGAACGGAGATGGACTGGTAGGGCCGCTAATCGGCCTTTAGGTATTCGCCGATGGTCGCGATGTCGTAGGCCGCTGGCTCGATGGACAGGCTCTCGGCCGCGGCCCGGGCGGTGTCTATAGATGTGAAGCAGGGGATGTGCTTCTCCACCGCAGCCCTGCGGATATAGAAACCGTCCCGCATGACCTCCGGCGAACCCGAGATGGTGTTGACCACCGCGCTCACGCTGCCGTCTTCGATCACGTCAACCACGTTGGGGTGGCCTTCGCTGAGTCTCTTGGTGGTCATGCTCACCGGCAGACCCATGGCCGAGATCATCGAGGCCGTCCCCTCGGTGGCATACAATAGGCATCCCGCCTTGTGAAGGTCTCGAACCAGAGACACGGCCTCCGCCTTGTGCTGGTCGGCGATGCTGAGCAGCACACCCGTGCCCGATTTCAAGTCTAGGTTGGCCGCCGTCAGCGCCTTAGTGAGGGCCATCTGGAAGTCCCGGTCGACGCCCATGACCTCGCCGGTGGATTTCATCTCAGGGCCAAGATGCCAGTCCACTCCCACCAACTTGGCCATGGAGAACACCGGTGCCTTCACGCCCACAAGGTCTTGCGACGGCCATAGACCCCCGGCGTATCCCTGGTCCTTCAGGGTCTCTCCCAGCATCACGTTGGTGGCCAGCTTCGCCACCGGCACCCCTGTCAGCTTCGATATGAAGGGGATGGTCCGGCTGCCTCTGGGGTTGACCTCGATTATGTAAACCGTGGTGAGTTCAGTGTTGTCTTGAGGAGAATTGGGGCTGCGGTAGGCGGCGCCCCCGTGGATGACGAACTGGACGTTCATCAGTCCTCTCACCCCTAGGGCCAAGCCGATGCGGGTAGTGTAGTCAACGATGGTATCAACTTCGCGGGGAGTGAGGTTCAGGCCGGGGTAGATGGCCATGGAGTCGCCGCTATGGACGCCGGCTCGTTCTATGTGCTCCATGATGCCGGGAATCAGCACCTGTTCGCCGTCGCAGACGGCATCGACCTCGCACTCTTTGCCCTCTAGGTACCGGTCGATCAGCACTGGCTTGTTGGGGGACATCTCCACCGCCGCGGTCAGGTAGTGGATCAACTCGGTGGCGTTCTGCACGATCTCCATGGCCCGCCCACCAAGAACGTAGCTGGGCCGGACCACGGCCGGATACCCGATGTTCTGGGCTACTTGCAGGGCTTCTTCAACCGAGGTCACGGCTGCGCCCGGTGGCTGGGGGATACCCAAGCGAGAGAGGAAATCTTCGAACTTATGCCGGTCTGACGCTATGTCGATGGCCTCGGCGCTGGAGCCGAGGATGGGCAGGCCGGCCATGGACAGAGATTGCGAGAGGTTGATGGCCGTTTGGCCGCCGAACTGGACCACCGAGGGCGGAGCCTCGTCGTCGATCTCTTCGTTCTCCAAGATGTTCCGCACTGATTCCTCGTCCAGGGGCTCGAAGTACAGCCGGTCGCTGGCGTCGAAGTCGGTGGATACGGTCTCCGGGTTGGAGTTGATCATGATGCTGCGTACTCCGGCCTCGGAGAGTGCCCAGGACGCATGGACGCTGCAGTAGTCAAATTCGATACCCTGGCCGATGCGGATGGGACCGCTGCCGATGACCACCGCTCTCTTACCTTCCAGTGGCGTCGCTTCATTCTCTTGGTCGTAGGTGCTGTAGTAATACGGAGTGACGGCCTCGAATTCAGCGGCACAGGTGTCCACGGTCTTGTACACCGGCCTCAGGCCCCACTCGTGGCGCTGGTTCCGCACCTGCTCCGGCAGCATATCGGCCAGAGTGCCCACCTGGCTATCGGAAAAGCCCATGCGTTTCGCGGACTTGAGCAGGCTGGGGGTGAGCTCTTCGCCCAGCAGGCGGCGCTCCATCTTCACGATGCGTTCCAGCGCGTTTATGAACCATGGTTCGATGTAGGTGTGCTCAACCAGCTCGTCGACCGTGGCGCTCTGCCGTAGGGCCGACATCAGCCCCCAAAGCCGCTCGTCGTTGGGTCCCAAGGGTAGATCTTCCAAAGATAGTTTCCCAGGTGTCCGCCAGGACGGGTCCTCCCAGAGCAGAGTGCGGCCGCTGAGTTCCAGCGCGCGGGCGCCCTTCTGCAGGGCAGCCTCGAAGGACCGCTCGATGACCATGACCTCGCCGGTGGCCTTCATCTGGGTGGTGGTGCGCCGGTCGCCGTGAGGGAATTTATCGAAGGGCCACCGAGGTATCTTCAGCACACAGTAATCCAGGGCCGGTTCGAAGGCAGCCGTGGTCTGTTTGGTGACCGCGTTTTCGATCTCGTCCAGTTTCTTGCCCACTGCTATCTTGGCGGCGACCCTGGCGATCGGGTAGCCGGTTGCCTTGCTGGCCAGTGCCGAGCTCCGGCTAACCCTGGGGTTGACCTCGATCACGTAATAGGGCGATTCAGGCTTCCATTCTTGACCCAGGGCCTCGGAGACCCGGGAATGGGGTTGCAGGGCAAATTGGACGTTGCACCCGCCCTCGATGCCCAGCCCGCGGATGATTTTGATGCTGGCCGTACGAAGCATCTGGTATTCCGGGTCGCTGAGGGTCTGGCTGGGGGCCACTACGATGCTATCTCCGGTATGGACACCCATGGGGTCCATGTTTTCCATGTTGCAGATGGTGATGCAATTGTCGGCGCTGTCCCGCATCACCTCGTACTCGATCTCTTTCCAGCCGACCAGCGAGCGCTCCAGTAGCACCTGGGAGATGGGGCTGGCCGCTAGGCCGGTGCGGGCGAAGGTCTCGAACTCTTGTTCGGTGTTGGCGATTCCACCGCCGCTGCCGCCCAGAGTGTAGGCGGGCCGGACCACCAGAGGCAGGCCCATCCGCTCGGCGGCGGCCCAGGCCTCGTCCATGGTGTTGACGCTTATGTTCTCGGGCTCGGGCTCATCTATCTCGTGGAGAAAGCTGCGGAAGAAATCGCGGTCCTCAGAGCGACGGATGGTCTCTAGGGGAGTTCCCAAAAGACCGACGTCGTACTTTTCCAAGATACCGGCATCGGCCAGGGCCACGGCCAGGTTGAGGCCGGTCTGGCCGCCGAGGGTGGGCAGAATGCCATCGGGCCGCTCCCTTTTGATGATCCTTTCCAGAACCTCTACGGTAAGCGGCTCGATATATACGCGGTCTGCGATGCCCTGGTCGGTCATGATGGTCGCTGGATTGGAGTTGACCAGGACGGTTGTAACGCCCTCCTCCCGGAGGGATTTGCAAGCCTGAGTGCCTGCGTAATCGAATTCTGCGGCCTGCCCAATAACAATGGGGCCGGAACCGATCACGAGCACCTTTTTTGGCTTGTCGGGTATGTTAGCCACCCTTTCCGCAGTGCTCTGCGGCCACAGCCCCATATTGAAGTCTGAGTTAATCTACTACCGATATTATACCCAGCCATGCCTTTTGGCTATATGCCATCCGGGATGGGCGGAAATCACTGGGAATTAACCGATAGGCAGCGCTCCTGGCAGTTCTATGAGTTGCCGAGAAGCCAACGAATTCAGCAGTTGAGAGACGTACGAGCCGAAGAGTTTGCCGTCCCAATCGGCGGCATCCTCTCCATGAACCGTCTGTTGGATCCGAGGTGGAACTCTGAGGTTCACCATCCCGTCGCCTTCTGGTTTGATCTCGATACGTCCCAAGGGAAACAGGGGTTGTCCTTCCATATTGGGGTCCATGGCGTCTATCACCAGGTCCCAATGTTGCCCTAGAGTCCCTTTGCCTGATCTAACTTTGTAAACGTACTCACCACATGAATATTGGGCCGTTTCCTCATCTAGTAAAGAGGCAACTTTCTCAAAATCCACCGCCACCGCCACATCCACACCCCCCTCCAGCAAAAACATGGCGAATGAAGACATAAATAATCCTCCAAAAATAACACGCCTGTTGGGGTCGGAATCGTAGTTGGGCTTTTTAGATTGCCCTATTTGCAGATCGCCGTTGGGTCAATGGCATCCTCCGAAAACAATTCGGGCTTCCGGGCCTGAACTAGAGAGACATTAAACGCTAAAATCTTCGAGTATTTCGATGAACTGGTCGAAGAGATATTCGTTGTCCCTCGGCCCAGGTGAAGCCTCAGAGTGATATTGTATGGTAAAGAGGGGGAGCGATTTATGGCGAAATCCTTCCACAGTTTGGTCATTTAAGTTGATATGTGAGACTTCCAAGCCTGACGGTAATTTGTTGGGACTCACAGCGTAACCATGGTTCTGAGATGTTATGTAAACGCGGCCGCTGGCCAGGTCTTTCACCGGGTGGTTCCCGCCCCGGTGGCCGAATTTCAGCTTGAAGGTTTCAGCGCCCAAAGCACGGGCGATGATCTGATGACCCAGACAGATCCCCATGACCGGAACACGGCCCAATACTTTTCGAGTGTTATCCACCACGTAGTCTAGCAGCTTGGGGTCGCCGGGTCCGGGAGAGAATAGTATCCCGGACGGCTTCATGGCCAACATTTCCTCGGCTGGAGTGGCCGCCGGCACCACCGTCACCCGACAGCCCCGCCGGCGCAGTTGCTGCAGGATGCTGTACTTCAGGCCGCAGTCGGTGACCAGTATCCGGTGCTTGGCGTCTTCTTCCCCGTTATCCCAGTCATATTCTTCGCTGGTCGTGACTGTGGCAACGTAGTCCCGGTCATGGTAGGCTGGCGAGTCCTCCAGCCTCCTTAACGCCGCATCAGGGCCGCCATTGGTGATGATGCCCAGCATCACGCCTTGGGAGCGGAGCCGCCGTGTTACCGCTCTGGTGTCGATCTCTGCGATCCCTGGGATGCCCTGGCTGGCCAGGAACTCGTGCAGGGTCCGTTCGCTGCGCCCGTGACTGGGCAGGTCACAATTCTCTCGGACGATCAGCCCGCCCACCTGTATACGGGAGGACTCGTGGTCCTGGGGATTGATGCCGTAGTTGCCGACCAGGGGATAGGTCAAAGTCACCAGTTGCCCGGCGTAAGACGGGTCGGTCAAGACCTCCTGATAACCGGTCATGCTGGTGTTGAACACCACTTCGCCGAGGCCTTCCGCCTCGGCGCCGAACCCGACACCCTGGTGTACGGAGCCGTCTTTTAAAACCAGATAGGCTGGCCCTTGCAATCTATCGCACCCTTCCATTTGTTAGATTTCGTTAGCTATTTTCTAACGCCTAGACCTTGGCCCTAAACTCTTCGATCTTGAGTTTCGGCGCTTGGTAGACCATGCGTCCCGAGGCGAATGTAGCCATTACCCGGCCTTTTAGAGTTGTGCCCTCCAGGGGCGTGTTCTTGCCCTTGGACTCGAATTTGGAGGTGTCCACCGTCCATTCCTGTTCCGGGTCGAAGAGGACCAGGTCGGCGGCGGTACCGGGCTGCAGCGACGCCAGGTCGGAGTAGCTCTCGCCCAATACCCTGGCCGGCCCGGTGGTTAGTCGGTCGACCATGGCGCCCATGCTCAGTTTCTTGGTATGTACTAACTGCAGTAGCGACCCCAACGCGGTCTCCAAAACGCTGATGCCGAAGGCGGCTTCCTGGTAGGTCACCTGCTTGCTGGTCAAATCGTGAGGGGCGTGGTCGGTGGCGATACAGTCGATTACGCCTTCGGCGAGGGCCGATACAAGAATGTCGACATCCCTCTGGGAGCGTAGCGGCGGGTAGACCTTGGTGCTCGTGTCGTAGGCCAGACCGCCGGCCGCCGCAGCGGGCTCGCCCTTGCGGCCCAGTACCCATTGGTCGGTGGTGGTCAGGTGGTGGGGACAGACCTCGGCGGTCACCGAAAGCCCCCGTTCTTTGGCGTCGCGGACCAGAGGCACGCTGCCGCCGGTGCTGAGGTGAGCCACGTGGAGCCTTCCGCCAGTCGCCTCGGCCAGGGCGATATCCCTGGCGATCATGGCTTCTTCCGCCGCCGCTGGGATACCGTCCAAGCCCAAGTGGGTCGCCACCGGACCTTCAGCCATGACCCCGTTGCAAGACAACGATTTGTCCTGGCAGTGGTTGCTGATCGGCAAGCCCAGGTCCAGGCTGTAGATCAGGGCCAGGCGCATCAGATTGGCGTCGTACACCGGGTCGCCGTCATCGCTGAAAGCCACCACACCGGCGCTGGCCAGTTCTTCCATCTCCGCCAGTTCGTGACCCTTGCGCTCCTTGGTGACACAGCCGATCGGCAGTATGCGGACCAAAGAATCCTGGCGGGCTTTCTGCTGGATGAATTCGACCACCGCGGCGTTGTCGATGGGAGGGTCGGTGTTGGGCATGGCGCAGAGGGTGGTAAACCCGCCCTTGGCCGCGGCCTTGGAGCCGGCGGCGATGGTCTCTTTATACTCGAAGCCCGGTTCCCGAAGATGGCAGTGCAGGTCGATGAACCCAGGGCTGGCCACCAAGCCGGTGCCGTCAATGACCTTGCAGCCGTCGGGGATGCGGTCAACCCCAAGCCTACCGGCGGCGGCGATCTCCCGATTACCAAGCAAGATGTCGCCTACCCGGTCCAACTGCCGGCTGGGATCGATTATCCTGGCATGGCGAATCACTACGTTTTCCGTTTCCACACACCTCTCCCGCGTGCTGAATTACGATTGAACCCTGGGATTCTTACTCTAGACTTCCTGGCCGGATCCGATGGTCAATCGGTAAAGCAGCGCCATACGCACGGCGACTCCGTTGGTCACCTGGTCTTCGATCACTGAATTCCCTCCGTGGGCGATGCTATTGCTGATCTCGATGCCTTCGTTCATGGGGCCAGGGTGCATGACCATGACTCCTGGCTTGGCTTTCTCCAGGCGGTCCTCGTTGACCTGCCAGCGGCGAATGTACTCCCGCAGGCTGGGGAGGTACCCGGCGTGCTGCCGTTCTTGTTGCAGACGCAAGGCCATGACCACGTCGGCCCCTTCGATGGCCTGGTCCAAGTCGGTGTCGACCTCGACCAGGGAGGCGAAGGACGACCGGGCGAGGTCGCCGCTAGTGCGCATCAGGTCGGTCGGCATCAGGGTGGCGGGGCCGGACAGGACCACTTTGGCCCCCATCTTGGCGAACCCCCAGATGTCCGAGTGGGCTACCCGGCTATGGAGCATGTCGCCTACGATGACCACCTTCATACCCTCTAGGCTGCCCAGTTTGTCCTGGACGGTGTACAGGTCCAACAAGGCCTGGGTTGGGTGGGCGTGTAGGCCGTCTCCGGCGTTGATGATGCTGACCTTATCCAGGTGCTGGGCCAGCAGGTGGGGCGCTCCGGAATGGGGGTGGCGTATGACGATGGTGTCCACGCCCATGGCCTGGATGGTCAGGCCGGTGTTCAAAAGTGATTCGCCTTTCTCTGTACTGCTGCCGGAAGCCGACATATTGATCACGTCGGCACTCAGTACTTTCCCCGCTTCCTCGAAGGAAACCCGAGTGCGGGTGCTGGCCTCGTAGAACAGGGTCACAACGACCTTGCCGCGTAGAGCCGGCACTTTCTTGATGTCCCGCCTCAGCACCTCTTTCATGCTGCGGGCGGACTCCAGGATGGCGGAGATCTCCTCTTGAGAGAAGTCGTCCAGATCTAGGACATGCTTCCGAGGCGCGGGTTCAGGGCCCTGAACCCCGCCTATCTCGGGTGTTTCGATCGTTCTAGAAAGGCTCATAGCGACAATTCCTAAGCCTGTTGTTCTTCGGTCGATTCTTGAAATTCATCAATCAGGTCTTCAAATACCAGGGCGACTTCGTCCGCGCCGTCGGTTTCCATCAGGCGGACCTTCACCCGCTCTTCCAGGGCCGTCGGCAGGTTCTGGCCAATGTAATCGGCCCGGATGGGCAGCTCGCGGTGGCCCCGGTCCAGCAGGATGGCCAACTGGATTTGCTCGGGGCGGCCAAAGTCCACCAGAGCGTCCATGGCGGCGCGGATGGTCCGGCCGGTGTAGAGAACGTCATCCACCAGCACCACGCGCTTGCCCTGGATACCCATTGGGATGTCCGTGGGCATGACCTTGGTCTGAGTCTGGTCGCGGACCCGGAGATCGTCCCGGTAGAAGCTGACATCCAGTGTCGCTACCGGCACGTCGATACCCTCGAACTCCGCCAGGTTTGCGGCGATACGCCCGGCAATATGGACCCCTCTGGTGTGAATGCCCACGATAATAAGGTCTTCCGCGCCCCGGTTGTGTTCAAGGATCTCGTGAGCCACCCTGGCCAGGGCCCGGCGCACGTCCTCCTGGTTCATTATCTGTCGTTCTTGCATTCGCTTACCCGGCCTTTAGCAGGCAATAAAAAACCCTTACCATCGGCTGGCAAGGGCGTGAGCAATCACACAAAGGGTGCACTGACGCACTCTGTGGAGATTTGGGGCGCTCTACTTTGCCAGCCTCACCGGACCGTCTTAAAAGTGTGGCCGGGTCTGATTCAGACCGGCCGCACGACCCTTGGTTATTTGATTGTTCACTTATCTTAACAGAGCCAATCTCTCTGCGGAAGGAGGGAAAGGTATTTTTGTTCTAACTGGCTCTGCCTAAGCTGAAACTCGTTTGCGGCGGTTGGTTACGTAGTCTACTAGGAGGTACTCGCCCAGGTTGGCGGCGCTGCTGTAAAAGGCGCGACCGCTGTTGATGCGGGTCATGCGTTCCACAAAGTTGACCAACTGGTAGTTGTTCTCCAGCATGAAGGTGTTGATCAGGATGTCTTCTTGGGTGCACTTTCGCACTTCTTTCAGGGTCTCAAGCTCGGTGCGGTGGCTGGGCGGATAGGCGAAGAAGGCCCGGTCGCCTTCCAGGTGGGCGGTTGGTTCGCCGTCGGTCACCACCAATATCTGGCGGGTGCCACCCTTCTCTTTGGACAGCAACTTCCGTGACAGCATCAGTGCGTGATGCAGGTTCGTTCCCGACACCCAGGCGTTCCAGGTGCATTTGGCCAGCTCTTCCTCCTTGATCTCCCGGGCGTAGTCGGAGAACCCCACGACATGGAGGCTGTCCCTGGGGTATTGGCTGCGCATGAGCGCCATCAGGGCCAGGGTGACCTTCTTCGCCGCTTGCCAGTTGTTGAACAGACCCATGGACCGGCTCTGGTCCAACAGAAGGACGGTTGAGGAACGAGTCATGTGCTCATTCCGGAATACCTCAAAGTCCTCTGGGCTAAGCTTCACCGGCACCTGGGGTCCGCCCCGAAGCACGGCGTTTTTGACCGTGGCTTGTAGGTCAACCTGGAATGGGTCGCCGAATTCATATGGCTTCGTCTCGCCAAGTAGGTCGCCGTTGGCGCCGCGGGCGTCCATCTGATGGTTGCCCATGCGGTCTTTCTTCAGGTGGGTGAAGACCTCTTTTAGCGCCTTCTGACCGATGCGGCGGATGCCACGGGCGGTGAGGTCCATCTTGGTGTCGTTGGTCACGTATCCCGACTCTTGGAGCAGCTTCCGCAGACGGTCCAGTTCGTCGTAGACTTTTCGGGCCTCGTCTCCCAGCAGTTTGGCCAGCTTGTCGGGGTCGATATCGTCCAGGTTCCCGGTGCGCACGGCGTCTTGCAGGGACTGTTCCAGTTGGTCCAGTTCCTGTAGGCCGCGCATCATCTCCATGGCCTGCTCCATCGTCATGCTGTCGTCCCCTAAGAAGGGGTACTGACGGCGGAGGTCGTCCATGGGCATAAGTTGTTCCATCAGGGAGGCGAACTGGGCCATGGCCTGCTGGGTCTCGGGGTCCAGCGCCTGAGCCAGGGCGTCTTCCATCTCGCGGCGGGCTTCCGGGGACATGCTATCGAGCATGGATTGCATCTGAGCTAGCTGCTGCTGCAACTGCTCCATCAGCTCTTCGAAACTCTCGGGCGGGTTATCGCCGAAATTCTGGCCGAAATTCTGCATGAAGCCATCGAAGTCCGGTTCTTGACCAGCCAGCTTGTCCTTGATCATCTGGTTGATCGCCTGCATCAACTCGCGAGAGGCGGCCATGTCGTCTTCAGACATGCCCTGGACCTGGTCCATCATCTGCTGGCCCATGTTCTGGGCCATCTGGCTCTTCAGTTGGTCCAGCAAGTCTTGGAACTTCTGCTGGGCCTCGGGGTCCATGAAGTCGTACTCCAGCAATTCCTTGATCTGGCCAGCGGGGCTTTCGGGCAGAGCATCCAGCTTCTCTTGGTTGTTGTCGGCGCGCTTCTTCAGCAGATCCAATAAGCTTTCTTGCTGGGACTTGTCATCGCTTTCATCGTTTTCGACCTGCTCTGAGGCCTCGTCCAACCGGCGATTGATGCCTTGCCGCTCGGTCTTGACGATGTCTCCCAGACGTTCCTTGAGGTCGTCGACCACCGAGTCCATGTTGTGTTGTTGTAGTTGTTCGCGGCGCTGGTTCTTGAGCTGCTCCATCAGTTCCCGCAGGCCCGGCATCTGCTGTCCGTCGCGGTCCTGCATCCCCTGACGCATCATGTCCCGCAGCGCCTGCAAGACATCGCCATGGTTGAGGATGTCGTCGGAGAGGAGGTCCATCAACTGGTCGGCGTCAAATTCGAAGATCCGTTGACTGCCGTCCCATTGGGAGTACCGGTATGTGCGGTAGAGCATCGCGCTTTCCTTAGTTGTCAGGCCCGTTCACGACCAAAATATCAGGCTCATGATACCTGTGAGTTTCCGGCAATAGCAAGGTTGAACGGCGTGTCTAAACGACCTTTGCGCCCAGGATGTCTGTCAGATGGGAAAGCGCCCACTCATGGGCGTCGTGTCTGAAGCTGGCCACACAGTCTGCTGGGACTTGCACGGGGTAGTCCCGGTTGCGGGCGTCGGAGGCGGTGTGCAGGACGCAGATGTCGGTGCAAACGCCGCAGATTATTATCTTCTCTGGATTCATGGCAGCCAACCTGCCTTCTAAGGATGTGTTGAAGAAGCCGCTGTACCGGTTTTTGGGTATGACGTTGTCACCAGTCGCAAACTCAGACAACTCCGGTATCACGTCAGGTTCCGAAGTGCCCTTCACGCAGTGGACTGGGAACACCTGAAACTCTAGGTCGTTGGGGTCATGGTGGTCCGATATGAAGAGGATGTTGGAGCCGGCCGCCCGCTCCCGCTCCAGCAGGCCGTGGACCCTGGGTATGATCTCCCGCGACTCGTCGCCGCAGTAGAGATTATGGCCCGGTTCCAGGAACCCTCTAACCATGTCTATAACTAGCACTACGTTTGGCATGTCTCTGCCTCTCTTTATGGCTTGCGCAGCGGCTCAACTTCTGTCGCCGACTCCAACACTATAAAGCTACCGAACATAGAACAGCATCAGAGCCAGGAATTGGATGGGTTGGAATTTTATGATGTAGACCAGGGGCAATGCGCCGAGGAACCAGAACAGCATCAACCTGGGGTCGTTCACGTCGACGTTGTAGACCTGGCCCGCCAGGTGCACCCCGGCGCCGTAGATGATGCAAGCCAAAAACACCATGGCCGAGCCGACACGCCGGTAATCACGGTGGTAGCGCAGATAGTAGCCAAGTCCGTGGGCGCAAACGATGGCGGCAAGGATGATCACCAGTTTCGGCCACCGGTTGATACCGTCCTCGTTGGCCGCGAAGAACAAGATGACGCCCAGTCCAACCAGCGCAGCCCGATGATGGACAAACCAGAGACCAGTCGTCCCTGGGCGCGGGCTAATTTGGGGGCTAGCTCTGCCGGGGAATGACGGGCGCGGACGGCCTGGCTTTGCTCGGCCGTTATGATGCCATCGACCTCCCAGCGGGACAATTCCCTAGGCAGCTTTTCCAAAAATTGCTCGCCGTCTGGACCGGTATTTGAACTGCTCCGTGCCATATCTCTATCTTAGAGACGTAAGTCACCGAGTAAAAGTTCTCATCGTACTGAAGTAGTCAGAAGTTGAGGTACTCGGAGCGAGTACTATACGCATACGGTGGGCTGGGCGAACTGGGCGTCCTCAGCCAGCATGCTGGAGAGACCCATGGCCTCGAAGCAAGCCTCCAGGCTGACCATGCTGTCCATCAGGTGGGCGGTGGTACCGGTCTCTTTCAACTGGGCCATGACCTGCCCAACGATATGGGTCACTGACAGCAGGGCGCTGGCCGGATAGATCACGATCTTGAACCCAAGTCTCTCCAACTCTGAGGCCGGCAGTAACGGAGACTTTCCTGATTCCACGAAGTTAAACAGCAGGGGAATATCGAGATTCTTGGCGGCGCGCTCCACCTCTTCCGGAGTGCGGAGGGCCTCGACGAACAACGCGTCGGCCCCGGCCTTAACGTATTCGTCGCAGCGGTGCATGGCGTCGTCCCACCCGGTAACAGCGATGGAGTCGGTGCGCACGATGATGGTGAAGTCGTCGTCGGTGCGGGCGTCCACCGCGGCCCGTATCTTCTGGACCATGTCCTCAGTAGAAATGACCTTCTTGTCGTCCAGATGGCCGCAGCGCTTAGGCGACTCCTGGTCTTCTATATGGATGGCGGCAACACCGGCCCGCTCGTACTGCCTAACGGTCCTTCGCACGTTCAACACACCACCGTAGCCGGTGTCGGCATCGGCGATCAGCGGTACGTCCAATATCTCGGTGATGGTGGCGGCATTTTGGACCATCTCGGTCATGGAGGCCAATGCCAAGTCTGGGTACCCAAGTTGCGCCACGGAAGTCCCGGCCCCGGTCATGTATACCGCGGGAAAGCCGGCCTGCTGGATCAATTTGGCCGTCAGGCAATCATAGGCCCCCGGTGCCTGAATGATCCCCGGTTCTTTGAGCAGTTGCCGAAATTTGGTAGTCGTGCGCACGCGGGCCTCCGATACGAGTACGGGATTCTTACGTGCCGGTATTATACAGCGGCTGCGGGTTGTACTGGAGAGAGGGTTCGCCGAGGCGGAAAACGGGAATCAGGCGATCATGCCGCCGTCGATCGTTAGGACCTGGCCGGTGATGTAGCTGGCGCCGTCGCTGGAGAGAAAGACCACGGCCTCGGCCACATCTTCGGGGGTGCCGAAGCGGCCCATGGGGATACGGGCCAGTATCTGGTCTTGTTTGTCCTCGGGGATCTCTTCAACCATTGAGGTGACGATGTACCCGGGGGCCAGTGCGTTGACGGTGACGTTGCGGGAGGCTACTTCCCGGGCCACGGCCTTGGTCAGACCCACCAGACCGGCTTTGGCAGCGGCGTAGTTGGCCTGGCCTGGGTTACCGGAGAGTCCCACCACCGACGACATGTTGATCACCCGGCCCGACCGCTGCCGGATCATATGGGTCATGGCGAAGCGGGTGCAAAGAAAGGCGGCGCGCAGGTTGATGTTCATGACACTATCGAAGTCTTCGGTCTTCATGCGAATCAACAACTGGTCAATATTGATGCCAGCGTTGTTCACCAGGATGTCGATGTTGCCGAAGTGTTCCACAAGCTGCTTGATGACAGCTTCGGCCTTGTCTTCTTGGGAGACGTCGCCACCAACAAGGAAGGCTACCCCACCGGCCTTGTTGATCTTATCGACGACCGCGGTGGCAAGTTCTGAGCTGGCGTGGAAATTAACTCCGACCTTTGCTCCGGCCTGGGCCAGACGGGTGGCGACAACCGAGCCGATGCCCCGGGAAGCCCCGGTGACCAGCGCTACTTTGCCACTGAGGTCGATACCGGGCATCTGGTGTCTCTACCTGCCCGCGCCGCTGCCGGTTGCTTTGGCTTCTGCCTGTTTGTTCATGCTGACCAGGTCTTCCCTCATGATGTCGACCATGCCCAGGTCCACGTAGCGCACGGCGGTGCTGATGGCGGCCAATATCTCGTCCGCCCGGCTGGAGCCGTGACCCACGATCACCGGCCCGTTGACGCCAAATAGCGGCCCTCCATTGGTGCGGGTGCGGTTGGTCAATTGCACCAATTCGGCGGAGAATTTGGAGAGGGTTGTTTCGTCCAGTGCCGACCCCAAACGTTTGTTGGCGTATGCGGCGAACACCCTGCCGAGACCCTCGGTAAATTTGATCAGGATGTTGCCGACAAACCCATCAGCGATGATCACTTCGGCCTTCTCGGTGAAGAAGTCCATGCCTTCGACATTGCCAACGAAGTTCATGTCGCTGTCTTGGAATACTTGGTAGGCCTCTTGCACCTGCTTGTTGCCCTTGTTCGACTCTGACCCAACACTGAGCAGCGCCACCCTGGGGTTCTCGATGCCCATGTAGGTGCGCGCCCAGGTAACTCCCAAGGACGCGAAGTTGAGCAGCAACGCAGGCCGGCAGTCGATATTGGCTCCGATGTCCACAAGGACGGTGTTGGGGGCCAATCCTAAGAACGGGCCTCCGATGCAGGGCCGGTCAAGGCCCGGCATCAAGCCCAAGGTTAGGACAGCGCTAGCCATCGATCCGCCGGTTGACCCCATGGAAACCATGACGTCGGCGTCGCCGCTTTTAACCAGCCGGGTAGCGACCACCACCGAGGAATTCGGCTTGGTGCGCATCGCCGCAAGGGGGTGTTCATCGTCACCGATCTTGTCTTCGGACGCGACCGTGCTGACTGTGATGCCATATGTATCGTGTTTGGCCAGTTCTTCTTCTACTGGACCGGGGTCGCCAACCAGGATTATCTCGGCCCCGGTGGCTTTAGCCGCCGAAATCGCGCCTTTAACTGTTTCAACCGGCCCGTGATCCCCACCCATGGCGTCCATCGCCACTCGCACCGGCCCAATTCCATTTTCCGTCGATTTTTGCATAGTGTTCCTTCCTCGTCTGGCTGGCGTCCCACCAGAGACAACCGTGCCATTCGTTAAAGGTCGCTACCTCAGATATTTATAGTGAAACCGGCAGTGCCGGTAATAAGTTCCTGTCCGTTGGCGCTGTTCCTAACCCCCACCGAATAGGTGCGGGATGCGCCCTGTTCTTTGGCCAGATTGCCCCAGGCCTCAACCTGGTCACCCAGGTAGGCGGCCCCCTTGAACCTGACCCGCAGACCTCCGGATTCCAGCCAGTCCCGCCCGTGGGCGGCGGCCATCATCTCAGACACGAAAGCTAGGGTCAACATGCCGTGGGCAATGATACCGCCAAACTGGGTACCGGCGGCGAATTTTAGGTCAAGATGTAAAGGGTTGTCGTCTCCCGACGCCTTGGCATAGGCATTCAACTGATCTTGGTTAATCTCATTTGAGATAGTTGCCAGGCCGCTTTCGAGAGCCTCGGTTTCTTGTTCCTTTTCCGCTCTTGGTGCTACCTCAAGGGAATCCCCGCTGGGCACCAACACGGTGCTCTTCGACTTGATCGCCACCGCTCCGCCGGACTCCACGCTACAGACCACGGTGATGAACTCAAGCCCGGCACGGCGGCGGGGTTTCTCCACCAGTGCGCTGATTTTCACTTCGCTGCCGATTGCCACCGGCGTCAGGGTTTCAACTTCCTGCAGGCTGTGGATGGCGCCTGGGGACAGGGCCAATTCACGGAGCAATGCTCCCAATGCCGAGGCAGCCAAGAAAAGGGGCGGTGCTAAGCCGGTCTCCTTATAGATGGGGAGGGAGTCGCCAACCGAGAACAGGTACTCGTCAACCGAGTCTTGTGACGCGTCGATAGAGCCTAAATCCAGGTTGCGCTCGGCCTCAACCAACAATACCAGCCATCCTCCAAGTGCCGTTGCCTCCGGCACGCCCGATTATACCCACGGTCAGGCTCCCCAGCAACATTATGTACACCCAGCTTAACCAGCTTTGATGCAGGCGTTCAGCGTGAGGTTCCCGGCCTAGGCCGCCGCTCCGAAATTGTCTATCGCCAGACCGGCGATATGCTCCCCGATGGCCAACGACGATGTTGCTCCTGGCGACGGCGCGTTCAGCACGTGGATGGCGTCGCGGCCCTGGATGATGCTGAAATCGTCCAACAGCGAGCCGTCCCTGGCGACCGCCTGGGCACGTACCCCGGAGCCGCCGCTGTCCAGGTCCGAGTTCTGAATCTCAGGTATCAGCCGTTGGAGGTCGTGCAGGAATACCCGCCTGTTGTACGACCGATAGACCTCCCCCAGGCCGATTTTCCAATACTTCATGGCCATCTTCCAAAAACCGGGATAGGCCAGGTTGCCGAGGCTATCGCCGAGGCTGAAGTCGCGTTTGCGGTAGCCTTCCCGCCGCAGGGCCATCACGGCGTTCGGTCCGGCTTCGACATGACCCTTGATGTTGCGGGTGAAATGGACGCCCAGGAATGGGAACTGGGGGTCGGGGACCGGGTAGATCAGCCCGGACACCAGATGGTGGCTCTCCGGTTTCAGGGTGTAGTACTCGCCCCGGAAGGGGATGATGCGCACGCCGACTTTCTCGCCGGTCATGGCGGCCACTTTGTCGGCATAGAGCCCGGCGCAGTTGATCAGGTGCTTGGCCTGGAGAGTCCCCTTGGTCGTCTCCAGAGCCACCGAGCCGGATGAATTAGCGATCTTCTTGACCGCTGCTCGCGTGAATATGTCCCCGCCGGCCTGTTGGAACTTGTTGGCGAAGGCGGCGGCGACCTTGGTGAAGTCGACTATGCCGGTGTGAGGGGCCCACAGCGCGCGCACCCCGGCGGTGTGGGGTTCAATCTCTTTCAGACGCTCCGGTCCGACCATCTCCAGGTCGGGCACTCCGTTGGCCGTCCCCCGCTGGTAGAGGTCGTCCAGCCGGCCAAACTCAGATTCGTGCAGGGCCACTATGACTTTGCCGCACTGCCGGTATTCGATCTCGTTCTCTTCGCAGAACTTGACCATGTTGTTCAATCCGGCCACGCAGAATTGGGCCTTGTGAGAGCCGGGCCGGTAGTATATGCCCGAGTGCATCACGCCACTGTTGTGCCCGGTCTGATGGGTGGCCAATTGTTCTTCTTTCTCTATCACCGCCACCCGCCATTGGGGGACGCGCTCTAACAACTGCATGGCGGTGGACAGCCCGAGGATGCCGCCACCGATGATCGCGATGTCATACTGGCTCGATTCCATCTGTCGCCTCAAAAAGCAAGGATGACGCTAAGGGTAGTCCGGTGGGCTGGGCCGGTCAAGACAATTATCTTGACCCTTGGGCCACCATGAAGTACTTTTGAACGTGCCCCTGCCCGGGTGATTTTCCCCTGCGTACACTCGGGCGCATTTCGACAAACATAATATATGGAGATCACATGCACTTTGGCGCATTTATGGAGTTTGGCAACCGGGCCGGGGTCAGCGAGGCCCAGGCGTTTCAAGAAGGCTTCCGCATGGTCGACGCTGCGGAAGAGATGGGTCTAGACGGCGTCTGGCTGGCTGAACTGCACTTCAACCCCAACCGCTCAGTGATGTCATCGCCCATCGTCATCGCCAGTTCCATCGCCACCCGCACCAAGCGGCTCAGGGTTGGCATGGCGGTGTACGTGCTGCCGCTCAGCAACCCACTCCGCATAGCCGAGGAAGTGGCCACGGTCGACCACATCAGCGAAGGGCGATTCGAGTTTGGCATCGGCCGCAGCGGTTTTGCCCGTTCCTACGATGTTTTCGGAGTCGACTACACTGAGAGCCAAGAACGGTTCGCCGAGTCGCTAAAAATCATCCTACAGGCGTGGGAAGGCAAGGAATTCTCCTACAAGGGCAAGCACTACAGCGTGGAGAACGCCACCGTCACCCCTGCCCCCTACCAGCAGCCCCACCCACCGCTGCGCATCGCTGCCAACTCCTCCGAGACCTTCACCCGGCTGGGCAAGGCAGGCCACCCCATATTCGTCGGTCTGCGGGGCATGGACATCCCAGAACTGCGGCAGAACGTGCAGGAGTACCGCCGAAGTTGGAAAGAGGCCGGTCATCCCGGCAAGGGCGACGTGTCATTGCGCATCCCGGTCTATGCGGGAGAGACGCAAGAACAGGCCATGGACGAGCCCTTCGACAGCATCAGTGGCTATTTCGGCCGGATGGGCAGCCTGTACCGCGAACGGGCTGGTAAGGCGGGCCTGGACGTCACCGAGCTGGCCGACGGCCGGGCCGACCGGCTAGCCGCCCTCAGCTATGAAGAGATGTTGGAGACCAAGATCGCCTTCGGCACTGCCGAAAGCCTGGTTGACCGCTTTACCCAACTGAAAGAGGAACTGGGCCTGGACGGGGTTGTCGCCGAGCTGAATGCTGGCGGCCTGATTCCCGAAGAACGGGTCCTGCGCAGCCTGCGTATCGTGACTGAAAAGGTCATGCCTAAATTCAAGTAAAACCTCGCTTAGTAGATAGGGGGTTGACCGAATTGAAACTAGCAGTATTGGACGATTACCAAGGCACCGCCAAGGACCTGGCCGATTGGTCTGAGTTGCCCGCTGGAACTGATGTTGAGTTTTTCCAGGACCACATCGTGGACGAAGACCAGCTTGTGGAACGGCTGAAGGACTTCGATTTGGTCATGGGGATGCGCGAACGCACACCTTTCACCCGCTCCATCTTGTCCCGATTGCCCAAACTGCGGCTGCTTATGACCACCGGCCGCCGGAATGCGTCCTTCGATATAGAAGCGGCCAGCGAACTGGGTATCATGGTCTGCGGCACGAACGGCGGAGGAGAGGGCCCCACCGAACTCACCTGGGGCTTGATACTCGCCATGCTGCGCCACATCCCGGAGGAGGAGCAGGCATCCCGGGCCGGTTCCTGGGGCACCACCGTCGGCGTCGGAGTCAAAGGCAAGACCTTGGGGCTGGTCGGCTTGGGGCACATCGGGTCTCTGGTGGCCAGGGTCGCCGTGGCCTTCGACATGAAAATCATCGCTTGGAGCCAGAACATGACCGCAGAGCGGGCCAAGGAGTGCGGGGCGACGCTGGTGGACAAGGAGACCTTGTTCAGAGAGTCGGACATCGTATCGGTCCACTTGGTGCTCAGTGACCGCAGTCGGGGATTGGTCGCTGCGTCTGACCTGGCCATGATGAAGCCCTCGGCCTATTTGGTGAACATCTCCAGAGGCCCAATCGTGGATGAGAAAGCGCTCATCGACGTGCTTGAGCGACGGGCCATAGCAGGGGCTGCGTTAGACACTTTTGATGTTGAACCACTGCCCAAAGACCATGCTCTGTTCAAGACGCCCAACACCCTGATCTGCCCCCACCTGGGCTACGTCATCGATGAGAGCTACCAGGCATTCTATGCCGGCGTGATCGAGAATGTGCGGGCATTCCTCAGCGGCGAGCCGGTCCGGACGATCAATGAGGACGTGTTGGTGTCGCCCCAGTTCCGGGGTTACGAAGCCTAGGAAGGTCATCGAGTAATATTTCACCCTAATCCCCTCCCTCAAAAGAGAGGGGATTTGCGCCCAACTAGCCTAAACCTATGGAGAGTCCCCAGATGAAAGCGGTCAGATTGAATGAGTTCGGCGGCGTGGATAAGCTATTGATCGAGGATGTTCCCGAGCCTGATCTCAGGCCCCACCACGTGATGATCAAGGTAGATTCCGCCGGGGTGAATTACGCCGACATCCTCCGGCGGGGCGGCAACTACCCTGGCCCTGGTCTTCCGTCATCGATGGGGTTGGAAGCCGCCGGAATCATCACCGCCGTCGGCTCGGAGGTCAGTGGTTTCTCCGTGGGCCAGAAGGTCATGGGCATGGGGCCCGGCAGCCAGGCTGAAATCGTGGGCATCAACAGCAACCTGGTGTTTCCATATCCCGACTCCCTAGACCCCGTTGAAGCGGGCGGCATGCCCATCGTTTTCCTGACCTCGTACCACATCCTCAAGACCCGGGGCGGATTGCAGACAGGTGACACGGTGCTGGTGCAGGCCGGAGCCTCCGGAGTGGGGACGGTCTTGATCCAACTGGCCAAGGCCTGGGGCGCCAAGGTTATTGCCACCGCTTCGACCCAGGACAAGCTTGACCTGTGCAAGTCGCTGGGGGCTGATGTGACCATCAACTACACGGAGGCTGATTTCGAAGAGGTGGTCAAAGACGAGACGGGCGGGGCCGGCGTGGCGTTGGTGGCTGAATGTGTCGGCGGCGAGGTCCTGGAGAAAAGCGTGCGCTGCGTGGCAACCTACGGGGTCCTTGTCAGCTACGGCAACGCCTCTCAGACCATGGCCAACCTGGTGTCATCGGACGTCACCTCCAACAACCGGACCGTCATCGGCTTCAGCATGGGCCGCTCCCCCTCCGGAACCCTGGACCACAAGGGGGCCATGGTGGAGATGTTCCCCATGATCGCAGCCGGCCAGGCCAAACTGGTGATCGACCGGGTGCTACCCCTGGCCGAGATAGGCACGGCCCACGAACACCTGGCCAACCGTGGCGCGCGCGGCAAGGTGATTCTTACGCCGTAGGGTTATTCTTGTCACCCCGAGCGAAGCGAAGGGTCTCTTTGCTCTCGACCGACACAATACATCAGCAACGAGATTCTTAGGCTAGCGCCCCGGAATTACAGGGTTTGGCCAGGTGAAATTATGGTTTACTCGCAGAGGTAGTGCGACAGGCTCACCATAAGCGGGAAGCATGACTTTGGGCCCAAAACTGTTTATCCCCAGACAATCCTGAGCCTGCCGAAGGACCCACTCGCACTAGCCAAGCCTATGAAACAGACCTAGTCCCCTTTCTCCCAGATCGCCTCAAGCACCGCGCCCGGAGACATCGGCGTTTCACTCATGCGGATGCCGATGGCCTGGTTGATGGCGTTGGCGATGGCCGGCACCGGGGGGATGATTGAAACTTCCCCCACGCCCCTGACTCCCGTGGGGTGGTCGGGGTTGGGGACTTCCACGATCTGGGTGTCTATCATGGGCAGGTCCTTGGCGATGGGCATGCGGTAGTCCAACAGACTGGAGTTCAGCATGCGGCCCTCGTTGTCAGTGAAGTATTCTTCGTTCAAGGCCCAGCCGATGCCCTGGACGACCCCACCCTGCATCTGGCCCTCCACGTAGGTGGGGTGCACGGCGGTGCCAGGGTCCTGAAGGGCGGTGTAACGGATGATGTCAGTCTTGCCCGTCTCAAGGTCCACTTCCACGTCCACTATGTGCACCGCGAACCCTGGACTCTCCCCGCCCCAGGCCCCGCCGGCCCGCCCGATCAGCGGCCCTCCGGTGGTGTTCTGGCGTGCAGCCAGTTCTTTCAACGTTAGCCGCTGTTCTGGATTCAAGCGGTGGGAGAAAACGCCGTCGGCGATGTCCACTCCCTCCACCGGCACGTCCCAGATCAGGGCCGCTCTCGCGGCTAATTGGCGCAGCAAGTCCCTAGCCGCTTCGAATGACGCCCACCCGGTCTTGTAGACCGCGCTGCTGCCGGCGCTGATGGCCGTGTAGCCGATGGAGTCGGTGTCGCCCACCGTTGGGTGCACTTCCTCGGCGGTGATGCCCAAGACCTCGGCCACGTGCATGGCCGCGGCGGTGCGGCTGCCAGCCAGGTCGGCTGATCCTTCCACCAGACCGACGCTGCCGTCCTGTTGCAGACTGACCACAGCGCTGGCCGGGCCGGTGATGTTGTTGCAGACAGCGGTGGCTACCCCGCGGCCCCGGTTCGGTCCGCCCAGAGGCGCGTTGTAGTGGGGGTGGGCTTTGGCCGCCTCTAGCGTCTCCATGTAGCCCACTTTCTTGAAGGGGACGCTAGTGATGCGGCGGGTCCCATCTTTGGCGGCGTTCCGAAGACGGAAATCGATCGGGTCCATGGGCAGCTTGGCTGCCAGTTCGTCGATGAGCGTCTCTCCGGCAAACCCGGCGGGCGGGCCCAAAGGTGCACGGTAGGGCGCGACCTTGGGCTTGTTGACCACAACGTCGTAGCCTTCAGAGCGCACATTGGGAATATCGTATGGCGCGAAAATCGTGTAGCAAGCCAGGTTGACCAGGGCTCCAGGGAAAGCGCCCGACTCGTAGACGAAATGGGCGGCGGCGGCGGTGATGCGGCCTTCCTTGGTGGCGCCGATCTTGGCCCGGATGTATCCCCCGGCCGTTGCGCCGGTGCCCTCGAAGACCTCGGCGCGGGTCATGGTTATCTTCACGGGACGGCCAGTCTTCTTCGATAGCAGGGCCGCCACCGGCTCAATATAGACCACCAGCTTGCCGCCGAACCCGCCGCCCACTTCCATTGGTATTACTTTAACTGCTGATATTGGAACGCCCAGCACCAACGCCGTGAAGTCCCTGATGGCGAAATGGCCTTGGGAGCTACCCCAGACGGTCACGCGGCCGTCGCGGTCCCACCGGGCGGTGGCGCTGTGTGGTTCGATGTAACCCTGGTGCACCGGCTTGGTTCGGAACTCCCGTTCCACAACCACGTCAGCGTCTTTGAAGCCCTGGTCCGGGTCGCCCAATTCAAATACGAAGTGGCTGGCGATGTTGGTCGGTTCGCTGTCATCATCTTCATCCCGGAGACCGCCGGGCCGGAAGAACTCGCCCTCGGAGTGGAACAGCCGGTCGTGGAGGATGGGCGAGCCAGGTTCCATGGCCTCTTTCCCGTCCAGAACCGGGGTGAGGATTTCGTAGTCGACATCAATCAATGCCAAAGCCTGCTCGGCGGTGTGTAGGCTGTCGGCAGCCACGGCGGCCACCGCATGGCCCTTGTACAACGCTTTGCCGCTGGCCAGCACGTTGTTGCTGAGGAACCTGGGGTTCAGGGGCGAGCCCTCGGCAACGTCCACCGGTCTTCCAGAGAGCACTGGCAGGTCGGCTGAGGTCACCACTGCTTTGACGCCTGGCAACGCCAAAGCTTTGGTGGCGTCGATGTACGTTATCTTGGCGTGGGAATGGGGGCTCCTCAGTATCTTGCCGTGGAGCAGGCCGGGCATGCTGATATCGGCGCCGTACCGGGCCTGGCCGGTGACCTTGTCGGTGGCGTCGTGCCGAATCGGCGTGGTGCCAATGACTCTAAATCCGCTTTTGCTGGCTGCCATGGCAGGGCTCCTCACATATGTTGTCTATTCGTAGCGCAGGGCCTCGGCGGGGTAGATGCGGGAGGCCTGGCGCGCCGGCAGGAAGGTCGTCGCCAGGGAGAAAACGTAGGCTATAGCTACTATGATGCCTATCTGGATCCACGGGATGGCGAACCGGACTGTCTCGACCTCTTCTTGGATGTCTTTAACGATGTTCCAAGAGATGATCGTTCCCAGCCCAACCCCGATGGCCGTGCCCATGAGGACGACAAAGGAAGACTCGGTTAGGAAGCTAAGTTGCACCATCCTCCGGCGGTAGCCGATGGCCCGCAGCACTCCGATCTGCTGCCGCCGTTCCACGACGGCCCGCAGACTGACCACCCCCAGGGAGGCAATGCCTACCAGCAGGCCTAGGCCCATGAAACTGGTGAACAGGTAGTTGAACGCCCGGTTGGCCGCTGCGATGTCGTCCACCAGTTCCGACAAAACATCGCTCTCCATGCCGTTCTCCCGGAAGGCTGATTCCAGGTCTTTGGAGAGTTGGGCGACATCTACGCCCTCGGCCGCTTTGAAACGGTAAGTAGTGGTCGGAATCCGGAAGGGAATCGCCTCGTCCAGTTCCTCCCGGGAGGCGAGCATGCCGATGCCCAACTCGCCAAAGGCGTCGGTGAGCCGGTCCAACACGCCAATGACCTTCAACGGGATCACCTGGCCGGTGCGGGGCTCCCTGACCTCGATGTCGATGGCCTCCATCTCGGTGTCTTCGTAGAAGATGCCCTCTAGCTCGAAGGGCAACTCGTCGTTGGCGAAGCCCTGCCGGGAGGGTACCACCAAAGAGTCGACTACCACCAGGTTCGAGTCGGCCCGCACCGCGTTCCAGATGTCTTTTTGAGTGTCGCCGTATTCGGTGTCGAACATCTTCAGGTTGGCCCCGGCCTCCCGCAGGAACTGGTCGTCGGCGGCCCGGACGGCGTAGAACTGCCAGCGCTGTTCATCCGCGCCAACCTGCCGGGTCTCCACGGGGATGGTGGTGTAGCCGCCGATGGACGGGATGTCCACGTTGTTGAGGCTGGGCTTTTCGTCGATGGCCAGGCGGATGTCTTCGATGGGCGTGTTGAAGTTGACTGTAGCCTGGATATCCCAACCGCCGGCCACCCGCCCGGAATCGCCCACCGCGGCGCTGAAAGCCTCTGTGAGGATGGACATCACGATCAGCGTGAAAATGACCAAGGCGAACATGGCCAGGGTCAGGCCGGTCCGGAACTTGGCGGACATGGGGTAGGCTACGGCGGTGACGAGCACCGGCCTGAGTTGGCCGAAGGGGCCAGTCACGAACGTCAAGACTTTCAGGAGGAGGTCGGCGTTGTACATCACGGTCCAAACCGCCGCCGCAACCATGGCGATTCCGGAGATGAAAAACATCTCGATGCCGCCGTCGATCTCGCCGAAGATGGACCGTAGCGCCCTGAAAGGGATCACCCAGAAAGCCAGGTTCACCACGCCCATGAAGGTGTAGGCGATGCGGTCGCCAATATCGGCCTGGAGCCCGGTGCGGTGGACCAGTGTCCGGATGGACAGGCCCACACCGATGATGACCAGGGTTACTCCGATACGCAGCGGAGCTGCCTCATCAGACGTCGTGCCCAACCAGGTTAACAAGGCTCCCACGACGACGGTCAACCAGCCGTGGCTCATCGGCACCCAGAGGGCTTGGAATACAGCGCCGAACAATGCCAGCGGCGAGGTCAGTCCAGCCCAGACCGCCCTCAACAGCAGGCCGATTCCCCGGCTGATGTCCAACCTGGCCAAGGCCCAGAGTGCTGAGCCGCCCAGGGATACCGGCGTTGAGAACGCGCGAAGCGGGGCCAACAACCGGGTACGAAACGGTGTTTCGGACGTCTGTATCGGCGGGGGAAGCCCCCGGACCGCCGCCACGATGTTCAGGCGGCTGACCCGGTAGGCGGAGATGCCCACCGTGGCCAATGTGATGACCATGCCCAGACAGTAGGCGACGATGGCGCTTCTTAATTCGAAGTGGGCGAACATGGTGAAGTTATCCGGCGCCCCGGAGCCGCCCGACTGGAAGATACGGTTGACCATGAAGACGATGATGGAACTGGCGCCCAATCCCAGCAGCACGCCCACCGCGCCCGACACCACCGAGTAGGCCGTTCCTTCAAAGATGAACATCTGGACCAGGTGTCGCCGTTTGGCCCCCACGGCCCGGGCCATGCCCATCTCCGCCCGCCGGGCTGCCGCCAGCATCACGAAGATCAGGAATATCAGCAACACGCCGACCATGATGGAGAACAACCCCATGATGATGAAGATGCTGGTCACGCCGGAACCTGCCTGGTCGGCTTGGTCCAGCACCTGTTTCTTGACGTCCAACACCCGGAACTCGGCTAGCCCAGCAAACAGAGTGCTGGCCTGGCTTTCAACCTCCGTCAACCCGGCGTTGTTCAAGGCGTTCAGCGCCTCTTCTTGAACATCCTCATCGGCCAGCGCGCCGATGAAGTCGTCGGTCATACTCAACTCGCCGAGTCCTTCTGCGAGCAGACTCAGGTCACTGGCCAACTCCTCGCCCAGGGTGGGCCGGAGCAGCTCGATCTGCTTCAGGACTTCCATGCGATTGAGCAGGGTTTGAAGTTGGGTGGCAATGGCCCGGTCGGCGAATAGCACCCTCAGGGAGTCGGTGACATCGTCGCTTACCTCGGCCCCGGCGAAGACTCCACCCAGGTTGGAAACGGCCATGGAGTTGATCATCCCGTCCCGTCCGAACATCTCCTGGGCCCGGTCCAAGCGGACCAGCAGCGTCGACCCTTGCCCGGCCAGCCCACCGCTATCGACCACGCCTTGGACGGTGAAAGCCACACTGGACCCGGCCACAAATGTCACCAATTCATCGCCCACCACGGCGTCCAGTTCATCGGCCGCTTCTTGGTTTATGAAGGCGTCTTTGGCCCCCAGGTTCTCCAGGCGAATCTCCTGGCCGCTGGTCAGATTAAAGCGGCCGAATCCTTCCAGTGAGTTGGGGTCCACCCCGGTGATCTGCATCTGGCCTTCACTCAATTGAGTCCTGTTATTGATGGTTGGAGCGAACTCGCCGATACCGGGGGCCAGCCCGTCAATTTTCTCAAAGTCGGCCAATTCAACCTTCAGTTGCTCGTAACGCTGGAGGGGGAAGTAGTTGGAGCTGCCGATGGTGTCCGACTCGTCAGCGCGGGCCGAGACGATGATCTCGTCGATCGTCCCCAGAGCATCGATGGCGTTCTTGCGGATGGAGAAAGTGATGGAGTCGCCGGTGCCGAAAGCCGCCGCCATGATCAGGGTGCTGATCATGATGCCGACGACGATGAGGGCGGTCTGAGACTTGCGGCGGGGGATGTTGCGCAGTCCCAATTTGAGCATCACGCGGTTGCGCCAGGCCATAATGGCCACACCGGCGATCACCGGCAGAAAGGCCGCCAAGAGGACATACATGATGATGTCCATAGAAAGGCCGAACAGTTCTTCCATAGTTGTCCTGGCGGTAGATTACCCGGCTATTAGCTTAATCGGGGCGTTATAGGTTTCCGGAGGTCTGGCCGTTTCCGTTGCCGTCGTTCACGATCTCGCCGTCACGCATGCGGACGATGCGGTGGGCCCGGTTGCCTACATCGACCGAGTGGGTGACGAGCACGAAACTCTGGCCGTTGTCAGCGTTCAGTTGGCACATGAGGTCCATGATCTCCGACGCCGTCTCGCTATCGAGGTCGCCGGTGGGTTCGTCGGCCCAAACGATGGACGGCTGGTTGACCAGGGCGCGGGCGATGGTCACACGCTGGCGTTGCCCACCCGAAAGTTCGCCGGGAAGGTGCTGGGCCCGGTCGCTCAACCCCACCATTTCTAGTAGATCCATGGACCGTTTGCGGGACTCGGCGGGTTTGGATCCCGACACCAGAAGGGGCAGTTCCACGTTCTCCACCGCCGACAATACGGGAAGCAGGTTGTAGAGCTGGAAGACGAAGCCCATGCGGCGGGCGCGGTAATCGCTGCGCTCGTCGTCGGGCAGGTCGTGGAGAATCACGCCGTCGATGACCACTTGGCCGGAGTCGATCTCGTCCAGGCCGGAAAGGCAGTTCAACATGGTGGTCTTGCCGCAGCCGCTGGGGCCCATGATTGCGACCATCTCACCGCGCTCCACGGTCAGATCGACCCCCCGGAGGGCGTTCACTTTGACGGTGCCGGTGTCGTAGGTCTTATGTATACCGGTGGCGGTGATTATAAAGTCGGGCATCTTGTCGCAGAAAAGGGCGTTGACCGCAGCCATTAACTGCGGATTGCTCACAGAAAGTATATACGAGTGGGTCGCCTAGCGATTTCAAGGAGGGCCAGTTTGGCGGATTACCGGATAAATGGGGCCGTCGAGCCTGGCCCTAACCTGTTCCAGCCACCACCACATGCGGCTCCAGACCAACCTGCGTTCCGTGTCGGCCAGGTCGCGGCCCGCTTGCCCACGCACAGCAATCACCGCCTGCCCGGCGATGAAGCCCCAAGAGCCCGGCTCTCCCTGCAGCCAGCCGACAACCTTGTCCTGGTTGCCTTTCACCACATCCGCCAATAACGGATCGATTGCATCGTTGGTTACCGAATAGGTATCGACCATAAGGCGGTATCTTAACCACCGGACCCGTCGGGCGTCTACGGGCCGATAACAGTTAGAGATTTGTGGCCGCGAAATCAGCCTAGGGTCATCCGCCGCCGACGGGACGCACGATCTCTAGCACGTCGCCATCTTTCAAATTGAGGCCGGCGAAATCTTCTTTCTTGATGACATCGCCGTTGTACCCAACCGCCACGAACTGAAGGTTGAAGCCGAAGGACGCCAAATAGGTCTCCAGGTCCACGGCGGTTTCGATAGGGCGAGGTTTTCCGTTCACTGTCAGGTTGATCATAACTTTGATTCAGTCATAGCTTGGATTGCCCTATGTTACACCGGTTGGCTTTCCGTGTATCCGCCAGGCTTTCTGGATGGATTCTTTCAGCTTTTCGGCGGCAATTTTCGGGTCCGGCGCCGCCAAAATGTTGCTAATCACCGCCACTCCGGACGCTCTGGCCTTGATCACTTCAGCCGCGTTCTCTGGGGTGATTCCCCCGATTCCGATTAGCGGCAATCGACACTTTGCCGATATCTGCCGCATCAGACCGGGGCCCTCCGGCTCCTCGCCTGGATGGGACCTGGAGGCGAACATGGTGCCGACTACCAGGAAGTCGGCACCCTCGGCTTCTGCTTGGGCCGCGGCCTGGACCGAGTGTACCGATCGTCCGACCAGCGCTCCGCTGCCAACGGCCATTCGGGCCGCGCTAACCGGCAACCCGTCTTCTCCCAATTGGACCCCTTGGGCTCTGGCCGCCAGGGCCACATCGGCCCGTTCGTTCACGATCAGGCGGGCGCGCCGTCCGATAACCTTCAAGAGAGACTCCGCCAGTTCCAACAACTGGCCTCCGGACAGGTCTTTCTCCCTTAGCTGCACCAGATCGACCCCGCCTTGGACTGCCTGGGCCACCCGTTCAACCAGGTCGCCGGAGGTTGCCGAGCGGTCGGTCACCAAGCACAGGCAAGGCTTGGGCAGAGAGAGTGTCACCGGCTTAACTACTGGCCGACACCGGCTGGGGAACGTCGGTGGTGGGGCTGCTGGCGATGGCTTCTTTACGCACTGCGATACGTCCTGCCAGATAGGCGTTGCGGCCCGCTGACACGCCCTGCTTGAACGCCGTTCCCATCAGGGCCGGGTCCTGGGCCTGGGCGATGGCGGTGTTCACCAGCACGGCGTCGGCTCCCAACTCCAGCGCCTGAGAGGCGTCGGAGGGGACGGCCAAACCAGCGTCGACGACCACCGGGATGTTGGCCTGCTCGATGATGATCTTGACCTCTTCCACGGTGTGGATGCCCTGGCCGGAGCCGATGGCCGAGCCCAGAGGCATAACGGCCACGCAGCCGGCGTCTTCCAGGTTCTTGGCCAACGTTGGGTCGGCGTGGATGTAGGGCAGCACCTTGAACCCGTCTTTCACCAGGAGACGCGCCGCCTCAAGGGTGGCGGCGCCGTCGGGGAACAGGTAGTGGGGGTCTGGGATGACCTCCAGCTTCACAAAGTCGGTCTGGCCTACTTCCCGGCCTAACTTGGCGACGAACAGAGCTTCTTCCACTGTGGCGCAACCGGCCGTATTGGGCAGTATCTGGTACTTGTTCCAGTCGATGAAATCCAGAAGGGTCTTGCTGGTGGGGTCGTCCAGGTCCAGGCGTCGGATGGCCACCGTGATCATCTCAGTCCCCGAAGCCTCAACCGCGGCCACCATCTCTTCCATGGTGCGGTACCGGCCAGTCCCCACTATGAGCCGGGAGTTGAAAGACTTGCCACCGATTACTAGCTCATCGGACATATTGTCCAATCTCCTTTCGGGATAAAAAAAGCCACCAGGGTTAATTCCTGGAGGCTGCTTCGTAAGTCTGCTGTTGCGTCTAATCCCTGCGCCAGTATTACCTGGGTCAGGTACAGACGGTCGGCGGCGATTTTGGCCACCCTCTCAGCCTGGCTTACCCAAGCTCCCGCCAGAACGTGTCTACAGTTCTGTTGTTGAAAAAGGATAGCACCGGCCCAAAGAGGTGTCAACGAAACAATCAGCCTCAAAAACCAGACACGCGTGCGCTATCGCAGACCTTGAAACCAACTAATAATCTGTGACTGCCGCCACGGCTTTTGAATGTGGATTGAATTAACGTAGGTATCAACCAATAATTGAATCAACGGCCCCTACAGCCAGAGACCGGTCTACCACTCCGCCCCTGGGAGGCATCATGATAGATAATCTTAAAAGTTTGAAGGCTGCGGTGCTGTTGGGCGCCGGTCTACTTTTGTTTGCCGCCTGCGTTCGCTTGTTTACGGTGGACCCTGATACGGGCCAACCTGCCGAGTTCTACATCACCGCCTTCGAATTTGAGGGCTGGGACGACTATCAGGGCAACAGTTGGCGGAACGTGGTGATCGCCGGCGGCATGGCCTACTGGGCGGGTTTCCTCAAAAAGCCGGCAGGCTATTCTATCGAGATCTTAGCCGCCAGCATTTCAGACCCGGATGTCTTTACAGTTTATGAATTCGATATGCCGTCCATAGGCAAGGCGGTCACGGGGTTCAATTCGACTATCGATGCAGACGGCGGTTACGTACTGATCAAGCCTTTCTACGAAGATGGGGACCGGTCGAAGGTGTTGATCTTCGACACGGCACAAGAGACCTCCGAAATCATCGACACTGGGTTTCACGTCGTCGATGCTCAGTTGATTTTTATTGAAGGATAGCGGACAAGCGCTAGAAATCTCCAAAGCCAGGACATCGGGGGTAGAAGACTAGAGCTCGAATTCCCCTACGTCCGGCGAAATAGTCAATTTGGCCCCGGTCAGTTGCTGCACCTCTTCTGGTGTCCAACCCGGGGCTATTTCTTTCAGGGTCAGACCCTGGCCGTCGCATTCTATGACCGCCAGGTCGGTGACGATCAGATAGACACACCCCTTGCCGGTCAGGGGGAATGTGCACTCCTCGACTATCTTGGGCTGGCCGTTGCGGTCGATGTGCTCCATGGCGACGATAACCCTGGCGCCGGTGGCCAGGTCCATGGCGCCGCCCACGTTGCCCACACCCCGCTGGGGCAGCATCCAGTTGGCCAGGTCGCCCTTGGCTGACACCTGGTGGGAGCCCAGGACCGTCACGTCCACATGGCCACCCCGGATCATGGCGAAGGCCTCCGCCGAGTCGAAGAACGACATCCCGCCGATGCTCTGGAGATACTGGCCGCCGGCGTTGATCAGGTCGATGTCTTCTTGTTCTTCATCCCCTAGGTCGACGACCGGGCCGCAATTCAGGATTCCGCTTTCGCTGTGGTAGAAGACCGCCCGGCCTTCGGGCACAAAGCTGGAGACCAGCGTGGGGATGCCGATGCCCAAGTTCACGTACGAGCCGTCGGGTAGCTCCTTAGCCACCCGCATGGCGACGATCTCCCTGGGCAGACGCTCTTTATCAGCTAACGATGTCATCGGTCGGACCCTTACTTATAAGATAAATCCAGGGGAAAGATAGGTCACAGATATGCCGAGAAATCCGGGGGCCGGAGGACGATTCGGTCGATGTATAGGCCGGGAGTAATGATCTCTTCGGGACCCAGTTGGCCTGGCTCCACGATCTCATCAACCTCTACCACGGTTATCCGGGCGGTGGTGGCCATCACCGGGTTGAAGTTCCGGGAAGTGCCCTTGTAGACGACGTTGCCCAGGGTGTCGGCCTTGTGGCCCCGGATGATGCAGAAATCTGCCCGTAAGCCCGTCTCCAGGATGTATTCTTTGCCGCCGATGTTCCGGGCTTCTTTACCATCGGCCAGCAGGGTGCCCGCGCCGGTGGGAGTGTAGAAGGCCGCCACCCCTGCCCCGCCGCAGCGCAGCTTTTCGGCCAGCGTTCCCTGGGGCACGACTTCCAGTTCTGTTTCGCGGCGATTGAAGGCCTCCTCGAAGACGCTGGGCCGGGAAGCCGAAGGGGAAACAGGGTAGGACGCGGTGGCCTTGGCAACTTGGTTGTTCTCGACCAAGATACTGTGGTCGATGACATTGGGCGCCCCAAACGCGCTCACGCGGGCTACACCCGCCGTGTTGCTGATCAACTGCAATCCCTTAACCCCCACGTCACGCAGCCCGACCATCAGATAATGCGCCATCCCGCCCGGCCCGGCAAACCCATCAATATTGATAGTCGAACCCTCGGGCACGTCCTTGAGGGCTTCCATGGCGCTGGAGTAGACCTTGTTGGGCGGTTCTAGGGTTGGGGCCTGGAACGTCATCTCTTTCAGGCCGGATGAGATCTTCAGAGGCGCGTCCGTGATGGCCTCTATCTCTTCGGCCGTCCAACCGGGAGCTAATTCCAACAACTCCAGACCGGCCGGGCCGACCTTCAACACCGCGGCGTCGGTGATGATTATTTCAACTTGCTCCGGCCCGTCCACCGGCAGGCTGCATTTCTCGACGATGTTTGAACGGCCGCCCGGATATTGGTGAGGCATGACGGCAACCACCGTGGCAGCTCCGTAGGCCATGTCAACCGCTGGTCCGGGAGCAAATAGCCCCTCTGTGGCCTCGGTGGTCCAATGCACGAAATCCCCGTTGGCTGCCACCTGGGACGGCTGCAAGAATGCGATATCGGTGTGGCCACCACGGAGGATGCCAGCGATGTCCACCACGCCGGTATACGCGCCCCCGGCCAGCAGCGACACCGTGTTGCCACCGGCGTCCACGGCGCTAGAACCAGACTCCGGTCCACCGATACCCAAGGCACCGCTGTCGGCCAGGAACCAGACTCCGCCGTTGCTCGGCAACTCATCGGGCAGGTAACAGGGGATTCCCGGACCCAGGGCGGAGACTGCTCCGGAGAAAAGCTCCTGGGCGGCGCGGCGGGCAATGTCCGCGGGGTTTAACAGAGTACCGGGCATCTGGAATTGATCTCCTGCGATTAATCGGCTAGGACCAAGCGGTCGATGAATATGGCCTGGGTGATGACCACCTCAGGGTCGATTCCGCCCGGTTCGTGTACCTGGTCAACCTCGGCCACAACGGTCGCGGCGGCCATGGCCATGGTGGGGTTCCAGTTGCGGCCGGCCCCCTGGTACTCCAAGTTGCCCAGGGTGTCGGCGCCCTTGGCTCTAAGCACGGCGAAATCGGCCTTCAAGGCGAATTCCAAAACGTGCTCTTTGCCGTCGAAGGGGCGCAGTTCTTTGCCTTCTGTGAACCTCGTCCTGGCGCCGGTGGGCAGGAACACGCCGCCGATGCCCGCGCCGCCTGCTCTCAGCCGCTCGGCCAAGACGCCCTGGGGCACGACCTCGAGCTCCAACTTGCCCGACTCCCAAAGTTCTTTCACCGGGCCACCGTGCTTGGGATGAAAGGGCAGTGGCGAGACCATCTTTTTGACTTGTCCGTTGGCAACCAGGTCGGCGACTCCGAACGTGTCCGGCTCTGGGACCCACGTCCCTTGGCAGATGAGCGTCAGTCCTGTAACCCCGGTCTCGGCCAACCCACGCAACAGTTTCTCCGGTATGCCGCATCCGGCGAACCCGGCGACCAGCACGGACGCGCCATCGGCGATGCCTTTCAGGGCCGCTTGGGCCGAGGGGTAGACCTTGCCTTTGGCAGAGCGATTTTCGGGGGCACTGGTCATCTGTGGATTCCTGTTTCTTAGACGTATCTAGGGGGCTCGGAATTTTGCGCAGCATCGCATTATAGCGGCAGCGGGGTGGATATACCACGATGGGGGCGGCGGTTCTCTGAAAGTCATTTGACGATAGTCAAAAGACGTTTGCCGTCATTCCTGCGAAGGCAGGAATCCATGTAGCCGGCTGGAGTCAAAAGACTAGTGTCTAAGTTACTGCCCGAAATCTGGCGCAGTGGATTCCGACCTTCGCAGGAATGACGGTAAGGGGCGGTTCCGGGCTAATAAAAAGGCCATCCTTCCGCGTGCGGAAGGATGGCCTTTTTTTGCGCTGATTGCCGGGATACTAAAAGGAGTTGTACTCCTAGAAGTCCATCCCGCCACCAGGGGGCATGGCCGGCATGGCCGGTGTCGCCTGGGGGATCTCGCTAATCACGGATTCGGTGGTCAGCACCATGGCTGCCACGCTGGCCGCGTTCTGCAGGGCGGACCGGGTCACTTTGACCGGATCGACGATGCCACGTTCCATCATGGGACCGTATTCACCGATGTCGGCGTCGTAACCGTAGTCGTCGGCCTGCTGTTTGACGTTGTTGAGGACAACCGCACCTTCGAATCCGGCGTTCTCGACGATCAGCTTCAGAGGCTGTTCGAGGGAATGGCGGATGATGTTGACACCGACCTTCTCATCGGCAGGGATTTCAACTAGGTTGTCCAAGCCACGGCTGGCGCGGACAAGGGCGACTCCGCCTCCGGGGACGATGCCTTCCTCAACCGCCGAACGAGTGGCGGAGAGGGCGTCTTCGACCCTGGCTTTGCGCTCTTTCAGTTCGATCTCGGTGGCTGCTCCGACCTTGATCACGGCAACTCCTCCGGACAGCTTGGCCATCCGCTCTTGGAGCTTTTCCCGGTCGAATTCCGAGGTAGTGTCTTCAATCTGGGCTTTGATCTGGTTGATGCGGCCCTGGATGTCGGCCTCGGAGCCCTTGCCCTCAACGATGGTGGCCTCGTCCTTGGTGGCCGTGATGCTGCGGGCGGAACCGAAGTCCTCGATGGTGGCTGTGTCCAGCTTCTGTCCGGTCTCTTCACTGATCACTGCGCCGCCGGTGAGGATGGCGATGTCTTCAAGCATGGCTTTGCGGCGGTCGCCGAAGCCAGGGGCCTTGATCGCCAGAACGCTGAGGGTGCCGCGGAGCTTGTTGACCACCAAGGTGGCCAGGGCTTCGCCGTCCACGTCTTCGGCGATGATCACCACGTTCTTCTTGCCAACCTGGAGCAGTTTCTCCAAGGCGGGAAGCATATCGGCCACGGCCGAGATCTTCTTATCGGTGATGATTACGGTGGGGTCTTCCATAACCGACTCCATCCGGTCCGGGTTGGTGATGAAGTAGGGGGAAATGTAACCGCGATCGATCTGCATCCCCTCAACATATTCGATCTCGTCGGCCAAGCCCTTGGACTCTTCAACGGTGATGACACCGTCTTTACCGACTTTTTCCATGGCCTCGGCGATGGTCTCGCCAATGGCTTCTTCGTGGGCTGAGAGGCTGGCCACCTGGCCGATGCGCTCCCGGGTCTCAACGATCTGGGCCATGGACTGGACTTCCGTAACGACGGAGGCAACGGCCTTCTCGATACCACGTTTGATGGCCATGGGATCCGCTCCGGCGGTGACGTTCTTGAAGCCTTCGTTAATGATGGCCTGGGCCAACACAACGGAGGTGGTGGTGCCATCGCCGGCGGCATCATTGGTCTTGGTGGCGGCTTCTTTTAGAAGCTGCGCGCCCATGTTCTCAAATGAATCGGGCAGTTCGATCTCTTTGGCGATGGTAACGCCGTCGCTGCACACCTGGGGCGGGCCAAACGACTTGTCCAACACCACGTTGCGGCCCTTGGGGCCAAGGGTGACTTTCACTGAATCAGCCAGAACGTCGATTCCGATACGGAGCGACTTCCGGGCTTCCTCGGCGTAGGCCAACTTCTTTGCTGGCATCCTGTTCCTCCTGTAGGTAGGTCAAAGCTGGGCTGCTGCCCGCCCTGTTTTGTTTCCGGATTAGATTTGTTGGGGGGGTTGAATTAAACCCGGGTCGGTTAGCTGATCTTCGCCAGGATATCGCTTTCCCGGAGAATCAAAAGCTCGTCATCGCCGTCTTTGTATTCCGTGCCGGCGAACTTGGAGTAGATGACGCGGTCTCCCTTGGCAAGCTCCATGGGAATCCGGCTGCCGTCTTCGCTGACCCTCCCAGGTCCAACTGCGACGACTTCGCCCTCTTGGGGCTTTTCCTTGGCGGTATCGGGCAGGTAGATTCCACCCTTAGTTGTCTGCTCGCCCTCACTGGGCTTCACCACCACACGTTCTCCTAATGGAGTAAAGTTTGCCACCGTGGCCTCCTTCTATTTCGCCGGAGAATATAGCATCCCGGCATTAATCTCAGATAGGGTTGGCACTCTCGGAGTGAGAGTGCCAAGCTATGGTAGAACGGGCACAAGACCTTGTCAAGATTGACGTGTCCGGCCTAGTATTTAGAGGTTGTTGCGAGGATTATATAAATGGGGCTATTCCCAATGTTATCACCTCTCGAAAATCTTGTTCAGAAGGCCCGAAAAAGGCGCCGATATTCCTGATAATCCCATAAAACTTGAACGGACCAGGACAGTCGCTACCATCATGCTGGACCGGCCGGATAACGGCAACCGGATCGACGCAGAGATGGCTGGCGCCCTGGTGGACGCTTGCCGGCTGGTCGCAGAAGACGACGGGTTACGGCTGGTGGTCCTGACCGCCAATGGTGATGCATTTAGTGTGGATGACAGGAATGAAACAGCCGGTAATCCCGCCGCCGCGGTGGCCGGACTGTTGGTTCCTGTCTTAGTTGTATTGTCCGGCGACGCCATCGGGCTTGGCCTGGAGTTGGCCCTGGCCGGAGATCTGCGCATTTGCGTGCCGTCGGCACGGTTCGCGTTCCAGGGCCTAGCGCAGGGCGTTCTCCCTCAAGACGGCGGCACCCAACGGTTGCCCCGGCTGGTGGGACCGGCCTGGGCCCAAGACATGCTACTCACCGGGCGCATGGTTGACGCCAAAGAGGCCCTGGCCATCGGGCTGGTGAACCGGGTGGCCGAGCCCGGCCAACTGGGTGCTCTGGTAGCCGAGGTTACGGCGCAGATCACCGCCGGTGGCCCCATCGGGGCGCGCTATGCCAAGGAGGCGGCAGGTAAGGGAATGGACCTTTCTCTGGAGCAGGGTCTGGGACTGGAAGCCGACCTGAACGTTATACTGCAGTCCACATCGGATAGGGCCCAAGGGCTAAAATCCTTCCTTGAAAAACGCGGGCCAGAGTTCACTGGTTCCTGATGATGTCATCCACTACCTATAAACAAAGGGAAACTCTGTGAAGTTAAAACTAGACCTCCACACTCATGTGTGGGAGGCGTTCAATTTTGTGCCGCCGACCGTGGAGATCGCGGAAAAGGTGGTCAATCAGATCAAGTCCAAGGGCATCGACGGCATCGGAATCACCGACCATCACAATAAAGAATGGGGCATGGAGTTCCGCGAGCTGGTGGAGAAATATTTCCCCGGACAGGTGACCATCCTGCCGGGCTGGGAGATCGAGATTCGGCCCGAGGCCAACCCCTTCGCCGAGTACCAGGTGGCCGAGCTTTTCTTGCCCGACGGCGGCGGGGTCTTCCGGACGTATTGCCATCCGGGCTATTACTCTCCTGAGATACTGATCGAGCCGGATATTCACGCCATCGAGATCGACAACTACATCCATAACTGGCACATCCGGAAGGACCAGGTGGCGGAGGTGGCGTCGGAGCACGACCTTATGCTGATGGAAGTGAGCGACGCCCACAATTTGGAAAATATCGGCCTACGCTACACAGAAGTGGAACTGGACGACCTTTACGCCAGGGCCGTACCCCAGAGTTAGCCCCAAATGCCCTCTTCCCCACCCTTCGAAACACTGCTATTCGAAAAACGGGACGCCGTGGCCCATGTTTCGTTGAATCGCCCCCAGGTTGTGAACGCCTATAACATCCAGATGCGGGACGATTTCTCCGAGGCATTATCGGCCGTGGAGCAAGATTCTGACATCCGGGCGCTGTTGATCACCGGCGAGGGCCCGGGGTTCTGCGCCGGCGCCGACCTGACTGAGTTTGGCTCCGCGCCGTCCCAGGTCATCGCCCGGCAGGTGCGCTGGGAAAGGGACGTTTGGGGGCAACTGGTAAACTTGGGCAAACCCGCAGTGGCCGCGGTGCACGGGTTCTGCATCGGCTCCGGCCTGGAGATCGCCATTTTATGCGATCTGAGGATCTCGGCCACCGGCGCGATTTTCGCTCTGCCGGAGGTCCAACTGGGGATGATCCCAGCAGCCGGTGGCACCCAGACGCTGCCTAGGGCGGCGGGCCTTTCGAGGGCTTTAGACCTGTTGCTGACTGGGCGGCGCATCGAGGCGGAAGAAGCCCTATCTATGAAGTTGGTGACCCGGCTGACTCTACCGGAGTCGTTGCGGGAAGAAGCCTGGCGGTTGGCCGAGAGTTTGGCCGAGTTGCCGCCTGAAGCAATGGCGGCCCTGAAACGGTTGCTCCGACAAGGGATGGACTTGGACCTGCCCGGAGCATTGGAACTTGAAGGTCGTGTAACGGCCCGCCTAGTTAGTTAAATACGAGAGTTGATAGATGAACACCTCTGAATTTTTGATGATTGCCGGGGCCATCGTTCCCGACCGCCCCGCGGTTATATTCGAAGGCCAGACCATCACCTTCGAGGGGCTGGCGGAGCGGGTCAACCGGCTGGCCAACGGCCTCTCTGAGCTCGGGGTCGGGCCCCGAGACCGAGTGGCGACCATGCAGGTCAATACCAACCAGTGCATCGAGGCTTATTTCGCGGCGACCCAGTTGGACGCCATCTACGTGCCCATCAACTTTCGGGCCAAGACCGACGAGCTGGCCCAGATGCTGGAGATCGCCCAGCCAACCTGCCTGCTCCTCGGCGAGAGGTACCTGTCTCTGGTGCCGGAAGGCAGCCGTTCGTCTGAGGGAATAATCCTGCTGGACGGCGAAACCAATGGTAGCAACAAGAGCTACGAAACCCTTTTAGCAGAGTCGTCACCCGACCAGATGCACTTCCCTGAGGCCGGTGACGAAGACACCACGGTTATCATGTTCACCGCCGGCACCACGGGGGTGCCCAAAGGCGTGATGCTGACCCACGACAGCTTCTCCTCCTATCTATTGGCCACCGTGGAGCCGGCCGACCCGGAAGTGGAAGAGAGCAACCTGATAACCGTTCCCTTCTACCACATCGCCGGACTCCAAGCCGCCCTGGCCGCGGTCTACGGCGGCCGAACCTTGGTGGTGATGCGGCAGTTCGAGCCCGAAGAATGGCTGCGGCTGGCACAAGAGAACCAGGCCAACCGGGCGATGCTGGTGCCGACCATGTTGAAGCACCTGATGGAGCATCCGAAATTCGCCGATTTCGACCTGTCGTCCCTTAGCGTCATCACCTACGGCGCGGCTCCCATGCCCCTGGAAGTGATCTGTGAGGCAATCGGAAGGTTCCCCGGCGCACGGTTCATCAATGCATTCGGCCAGACCGAGACCGCATCGACCATCACCATGCTCCCTCCGGACGACCATGTGCTTGACGGCAGCCCGGAGGAGATTGAGACCAAGCTCAAGCGGCTCACGTCCATTGGAAAGCCCTTGGACGACGTTGAAGTGTCGATCGTTGATGAAGGGGGACAGGCGGTGGCAATGGGCGAGCAAGGGGAGATAATCGCCCGAGGTTCACGGATGATGGCCGGCTATTGGCAGGAAGAATCGGCCACCCGCGATACCATTCGCGGCGGCTGGATCTACACCGGAGACCTGGGCTACCAGGATGAGGACGGCTACATATTCTTGTCGGGTCGGGCAAAGGACTTCATCAAACGCGGCGGAGAGATGATCTCCCCCGAAGAGGTGGAGCAAGTGCTCCGCTCCCACCCTAAACTGGACGACGCGGCGGTGATCGGCGTGCCCGACGTTGAGTGGGGCGAAGAAGTGAGGGCAGTGGTTGTGGGCCTTTCCGACCGGGTCACCGAAAGTGAGGTTATCGAATTCTGCCGTGACAAGATGGCAGGATACAAGCGGCCCCGTTCGGTGGTCTTCGTTGGAGAATTGCCCCGAAACGTGATGGGCAAGGTGCTGAAACGTGACCTACGGGAAGCGTTCGGCCACCCGGTGGAGAACCGGCAGTAGAATAAGAGAACGGCGCGGCAACTGTTTTCCGGGAATGGAGATTTATGACCAATGGACTCAAATGCTAACGAAAATGTGAAAGTGGCGGTTATCGGGACCGGGGGAGTGGGCGGCTACTTCGGCGGCCTGCTGGCCCAAGCCGGCCATGATGTGACCTTCATCGCCAGGGGCGCACACCTGCAGGCCATCAAAGCGAACGGCCTGAAGATCGAGAGCCAATTAGACGGCACGTTCACCGTGCCCGGCAACGCCACCGACAACACGACCGCACTCGGACCGCAAGACCTGGTTCTCTTCACAGTGAAGATGTGTCACAACTCGGACGCCGTGGGCCATCTCCCGCCGTTGATCGGGCCGGAGACCGTGGTGTTGACCCTGCAGAACGGCATCGACAATGGAGAAATATTGGCCGAGACCATTGACGAGGCACATGTGATGATCGGCTCAGCATATATGGAGGGCCGCATCTCTGAACCCGGTGTGGTCACCCAGGGAGGGCCCGGCATCGCCGCATTTGGCGAAATGAAGGTTGGCATCAGCCGCCGCGGAGAGAACCTGCTCCAGAGTTTCCAGAAAGCGGGCTGGCGGGTCAATCTCCATGAAAACATGCCAGGTATGCTATGGAAGAAGTTTGCCTACATCGCCGGTTCGGCCGCCGTCTGCGCCGCCGCCAACTGCGTTTATGAAGAGATGCGTACCAAGCCCGAAACCAGGGCGCTGATCCGCGATGCCGTTCAGGAGGTCTTGGCCGTGGGCCGGGCCCGGGGCGCTCCGATCATGCCTGACTCTTTGGCCTGGGCCATGGACTCGCTTGACCGGTTTCCCGGCCAAGGACGCGCGTCGCTGGCCAAGGACTTCACCGACCAACGTCCCGTGGAATTGGAGGGCCTGACCGGCACCGTGGTCCGCATGGCCCGGGAATTAGAAGTGCCCACCCCCACCAACGATTTCCTCTACGCTATACTGAAACCCGCAGCAGTCCGCATTGAGGCGTTGAACTCCCGGTCTTAGACAGGCCGTTCCAGAGTCCCAGAATCTGCGGTTCTCTGACCAGTCGACTTATCCAAGTCCGTTCGTGGCGAGCCCCGTCGAACCACCGGTCGCTTTAAACCATGGCGTTTTGGACAGGCACGTGACTTATTCCCGCCCTTCGACAGAGCTCAGGACGAACGATAGGGGCTCTAGTCCCATCCCGCACTGATGCCCTCGCTCCTGAGCGGTGTTATACTCCCCGTGGCTAAAATCTGGGCTGAGAACCGGGCTCTTTTTCACGCACGGTTCCTTCGCAAAGCCTGGAAGTAAATTTACCCTAAGCGATAACCCAATTCGCAGGAGGCGGCCCCGATTGAATACGATTGAAGCCATAACTGAGATTCTCAAACGGGAGGGTGTCCAATACCTTCCGTGCTTTCCTACGACCCCGGTCATCGAAGCAGCCGCGTTGGGAGGCATCCGACCCATCGTCTGCCGCCAAGAGCGGGTTGGCGTGGGCATCGCCGATGGCTTAAGTCGGGTGACTAATGGCGACCACATGGGTGTGTTCGCCATGCAGTACGGCCCTGGCGCCGAGAATGCCTACCCCGGCATCGCCACCTCCTATTCCGACTCGGTACCGATTCTGCTGTTGCCGCTGGGCCACCCGAGAGAAAGGGCCGGCATCAACCCGCATTTCAGTTCGCTGAAGAGCTATGCCGACGTAACCAAGGCCGTCGAGCAGGTAAACACCGCCGACCGCACCTCAGATGTCATGCGTCGGGCCTTCGCCGGCCTGCGCCAGGGCCGGGGCGGTCCCATGGCGGTTGAGATCCCCGCCGACGTAGCTTTGGAAGATGTCAGCGAGGAGTCGTTCTACTACGTGCCCAGCCGGCCGATTCCAAGCCAGGGCAACCCCGCCGATGTCGAGGCGGCCGCCAAGGCCCTGTGCGCCGCCCAATACCCGGTGATCATGGCCGGTCAGGGTGTGTTGTACGGCAAGGCTACCGATGAACTGGTGGAGTTGGCTGAGCTGCTCCAAGTGCCCGTTTGCAGCACCCTGTTGGGCAAGAGCGCCTTCCCAGAGGTCCATCCCCTGGCCCTGGGCAGCACCGGCACAACAATGTCGGGACACGCATATCATTTCCTCCGCCGCTCCGACCTCTTGTTCGGAGTTGGGACCAGTTGGACCAAGCACGGCATGACGATGAACCTTCCCCCGGGAAAGACGCTGATCCAAGCCACCAACGACGCCTCCGACATCAACAAGGACTACAACATCGACCTTCCCGTCGTGGGCGACGCCAAGCTGGTCTTGCGCCAGATGATCGAAGCCTGCCAAGAGATCGTAGGCGACAGCCGCAAGGACGACCAGTCTACCGCCAAAGAGGTGCAAACCGAGCGGGAAGGCTGGCTCGGCCAATGGCGGGCCAAACTCTCTTCCGCGGAGGTCCCCATGACACCCTACCGGGTAATCTGGGACTTCATGCACACCATCCCGCCGGAAGACGCTGTCGTGACCCATGACTCGGGCAGCCCCCGCGACCAGATTGTCGCGTTCTACCGGTCCAACGGCCCCCGGACCTACCTGGGCTGGGGCAAGTCCCACGGTCTGGGCACCGGGCTGGGTCTGACCATCGGCGCCAAGCTGGCCGCTCCCGAGAAGGTATGCGTCAACTTCATGGGCGACGCCGCCTTCGGCATGGTCGGGCTGGACTTTGAGACCGCCGTCCGCAGCAATATCCCGATCATCACCGTGGTGCTGAACAACTCCACCATGGCCGTTGAGACCCGGCAGATGGCCGACTCCCACGGGCTCTACGGCACCCGGGACCTGGGGGGTCACTACGCCGACTTGGGCAAGGCCATGGGCGGTTACGCCGAGCGCATCGAAGACCCCAACCAGATCAGCGCCGCCTTCACGAGGGCCCGCAAGGTCACTGAGGAAGAAGGCAAGGCCGTCCTTCTAGAATTCATCACCAGCGAGGAAACCGAACTCTCCCACCGCAGAGCATTTTAGGGGAAGCGGAATAGTTCCCCTGCCGCGGGCCCGGCCTCGCTTCGGTCATTTTAAGGCTGCAGGCGAGGAATCTTGTTGCTAAATCACCAACACTGGACGAGAGCAAAGAGACACCTCTCCTTCCACGGAAGGATCGGGGAGACACCAAGGCGTTGGGCTCAGGCTTAACAACCTAACTTAACATGGAGGCTGGTCATGGCCCCGAAATCGAAGTACCTTTTCATAGCGAGCATGGATGTCGACCCGGCCAAGGAGGCCTTGTTCCACGAGGTCTACAACACCGAGCACTGCCCGGAGTTGGGCAAGATTGCTGGAGTGGGCGAGATCACCCGGTTCGAGGCCCAGGCCTTTCAGGTCCTGATTGGGGGGCAGACCCAGACCGTCTCCCCCGATGGCCAGCCCCGTTTCCACGCATATTACGAGATCGAGAGCCCAGAGATACTCGCGTCCCCCGAATGGGGTGAGGCTGTGGAACTGGGCCGCTGGCCGGAGCAGGTCCGGCCCCATACCACCAACCGGAGGCATACCCTGTTGAAGCTGACCTACCCCGAGTAGCAGGCCGCTCAGGATCTGACCTGGATGCCCCGCTGAATCGGGGTTCTTGGGTAACAATTGACCGGCGATATGGCTTAGGGCCACCTCGCCACCTAGACTGAGGAGACTCTTGACTGAACGCGCCCTGGAAGGAGTGAAGGTCTTGGACCTCACCCACCACATATCCGGACCGTACTGCACCAAGCTTCTGGCCGATTTCGGCGCTGATGTCCTGAAGGTCGAGCGACCCGGCGGCGACTCGGCCCGGCGCATGGCCCCTTTCCTGAACGATGAGGCCGACCCGGAAAAAAGCCTTGTCTTCGCTTACCTGAACACCAACAAGCAGAGCGTTACGCTGAACCTCAAGTCCGAGAAAGGTGTCCAGGTCCTGAAGTCGTTGGTGGTGGAGTCCGACGTTTTGGTGGAGAATTTCTCACCCAGGGTGATGGCCTCATTGGGGCTGGACTTCGAGGCCCTGCAACAGATAAACCCCGGCTTGGTCATGACGTCCATCTCCAATTTTGGGCAGACGGGATCCTACCGCGACTACAAGGCCGCCGACATCATCGAGTACGCCATGGGCGGCCTGATGTATATCTCCGGAGCCTACGATCGGGAACCGCTGAAGCACGCCTTCAACCAGGCCCAGTTCAAGGCTGGGACGGACGCCGCTTCCGCTACCCTGATGGCCATGTACCACCAGCGGCTCACCGGGGAAGGGCAGCGGGTCGATGTCTCCATCCAAGAGGCGGTGGCCACCGGCCTGAGGGACGTGGTCAACAACTTTACCTACACCGGGGCCGTCCGGCGAAGGCAACCCAATCACAGCGGCGACCTGAGCCGCCTCCGGGCCAGCTCTGACGGCCACCTGATTCCCAATCCGGGCATCGGCGCCGGGCTGAACTGGGACGTCATGGTCGATTTCCTTGACCTGCCGGAACTGGCAGGCGACAAGTTCAACACCCCCTCGGCGCGGCTGGTCAACGCCGAAGAGTTAGGCCGGATACTGGATGAATATTTCATCAACCAAAACAAATTCGAAAGGTTCTACGCGGCCCATGAGAAACGTTTCATCTTCGGGGTAGTCCAATCCCCTGAAGAGGTCATGGCCGACCCCCAATTCGAGGCTCGGAACTTCTTCGTCGACATCGACCATCCGGCATTGGGGACCCTGAAGTACCCCGGCGCTCCCTTCGAGATGAGCGGCACTCCGTGGCAGGCCCGAAACGCCGCCCCAACCCTGGGCCAACACAACCAGGACGTCATTGGCTCAAGGCTGGGCCACACACCAGAACAACTGGCCCAGATGCGGGCCATGCAGATCATCTGATGGAGAACTGTTAACCCATGCCAGGTCCTTTAGACGGCGTCCGAATCATCGAGATGGGCCAGCTCATCGCCATCCCCTTCGCCATGAAGATGCTGGCCGATATGGGCGCCCAGGTAATCCGCCTGGAGTCCACCGGCCGGCTGGAGAGCTACCGCAGCGACTCGGTCTACCAGAACGATGTCTCCGGTGAGTTCTGGAACAAGGGCGCTAATTTCTACGAGCAGAACCGGAATAAACTCGGCGTCACCCTGGATCTGAGCAAACCCGAGGGCCTTCAGATACTCAAAGATCTAGTTTCGGTGGCCGATGTTTTCTCCGAAAATTTCACGCCCCGTGTGATCAAGAATTTCGGCCTGGAATACGAGGACCTCGAGAAGATAAAACCTGACATCATCATGGTGTCTTCCACTGGCTACGGGTTCTACGGCCCCTGGGCCAACTACGGTGCGACCGGCCCGGCTACCGAGGGCGCGGCGGGCCTGGCTTACCAGACCGGATACCTTGGCGGTCAACCGGTGATGGCCGAGATTCCCTACACTGACTACACCTCCGGCGAGCACACCGTCTTCGCCGTGATGGCCGCTCTGATGCACCGGCTGAGCACCGGCCAGGGCCAGTTCGTGGACATCTCCCAGACCCAAGCCACCAGCGCGACCATCCCTGAGATACTGATGGACTTCTCGGCCAACGGGCGTTCCGGTCAGCGCATGGGCAACCAGGACACTTCCATGTCGCCACACGGCTGTTATCCATGCCAAGGCGACGACCGCTGGATCACCATCGCAGTCGCCACCGACAACAAATGGCAAGCTCTTTGCCGGGTGCTGGGACAGGACGGCTGGGCCACCGACACCAGGTTTGAGGACTCGTTAAGCCGATGGAAGAACCGGGACGAATTGGACGCCTTGATCGGGCCGGTGACGGCCCCCTGGGAAGCCCATGAACTGATGCGCGCCCTGCAGAACGAAGGCGTCGCCGCAGGGGCCGTCTTCGACAGCAAAGACCTGCTTTTTGACCCCCACCTGAACGAGCGCGGTTTCTACGAGGTTGTATCCCACCACGAGACCACGGGCATCCCGCCCCTGCCCTACGCCGGCCGGCCCTGGAAGCTGTCGCAGACACCCTCAGTGCCGGGCAAAGCCGCCCCGCTGATGGGGGAGCACAATACTCTGATTCTGTCCGAATTACTGGGCAAGACGACGGCAGAGATGGCAGTCCTGGAAGAAACAGGAATCATCGGCTACGGCCCCACAACTCCCCGCCCGGTACAACGCCCGTCTCTAGACGAACAAGTCCGGCAAGGCCGCATGCAACGCTACGAGACGGATTTCGAAGAGCAGGTCAGGCGGGCGTTTCGCACGTAGCTGTCAGTTTTCAGCGATCAGCCATCAGCTATCGGCCCCGATGCATTGGGACTATCAGCAAAAATTGTAACTTCCATTTTTCCAAGAGCCCCCTTTCAAAACGAGGGTTGGGGGATTTTCGTACTTTCGCCGCAAACTCTCTCTACCAACCGAATCTCCGTCTACAGCTGTCACCTGGGTTGAGCACGCGCCACCGACATACAAATTGGCTTCCGGAATCGATGTGTTAGCGGTTGGCGGTTGGCTTAGTCTGCTTTCGGGTACAGCTCTTTCAGGTTGGTCGGATCGGCTATCTCGGGAGGAAGCTCCGTCAGCGGGTTGTCGTTCAGCTCTAGCCGAAACAGGTTTGTCAGGTTGCCTATCTCGGGAGGCATCTCCGTTAGCCGGTTGCCGTTCAGCACTAGCGAGCGCAGGTTTGTCAGGTTGCCTATCTCGGGAGGCAACGTCGTCAGCTGGTTGTTGTTCAGTTCCATACCAATCAAGTTAGTCAAGTTGCCGATCTCCGGAGGCAATGCCGTCAGCCGGTTGTTGGACAGGTACAGCCCGGTCAGGTTGGTCAGGTCGCCTATCTCGGGAGGCAGCTCCGTCAACTGGTTGCCGTACAGCCCTAGCCAGTCTAGGTCGGTCAAGTTACCTATCTCAGGGGGCAGCGCCGCCAGCTGGTTGTCGTACAGGTGCAGCTCCTTCAGGTTGGTCAGGTAGCCTATCTCCGGAGGCAGGTCCGTCAGCTTGTTGCCGTATAACCCTAGCCAGTCTAGGCTGGTCAGGTTACCTATCTCGGGAGGCAGCACTGTCAACGGGTTGTCGTTCAGGTGCAGCTCTTTCAGGTTAGTCAGGTCGCCTATCTCAGGAGGTAGGCTCGTCAGCTGATTCTCACCCAACACTAGCCGGTACAGGTTGGTCAGGTTGCCTATCTCGGGTGGCAACTCCGTCAGTTGGTTGCGGCCCAGCCCGAGCCGGCGCAGGTTTCTGAGGCTGCCTATTTCAGGGAGCAGCGCTGTCAACTGGTTCTCGCCCAGGAGCAGCCCGCTAAGCCAGGTCAGGTTGCCTATCTTGGGAGGCAGCTCGGCCAGCCCGGCTGCCGTAAGATTCAGAATTCCAGAACGGTCATCTAAGGAGTGGAGATGCATATTCTGCATGCTACATCGCAATTTCCTGACGAACAACCGTGGCGGGTCTGGTAAACCAGCCTATGTTCCGTTCTTCGCTGACCATCTCGGGTAAGAGATCGCGGATGCTCGTGGCGGGCGCTCATCCTGAGTGAAGCGAAGGGTCTCTTTGCTCTCGACAGTGCTGTCTCGTCCGCAACGGGATTCCCCGGCTTCGCCTCGAAACGACAAACCGGTAGGGGCACGGCATTGCCGTACCCCTACCCATTTCTAGTGCCACCAAAAAGCTGAAGGCCGACCGCTGTTAGCTGAAAACTCTACAGCCCGTGCTTGCGCTCGTAGTCACCGATGTCGGTCTCCATGCGGAGGGTTAGGCCGATGTCGTCCAGGCCGTTGACCAGGGCATCCTTGCGGGCGGCGTCTATCTGGAAGGATATGGATATCTCTTCGCTCTCGTCCCAGACCCGTTGGCTGACCAGGTCAACGTTCAGTTCGATGCCGGGGTCGGACTCGGCCTTGTCCATGATCTCGCGCACCTGTTCGGCAGGGAGCACCAGCGGCAGCACGCCGTTCTTGAAGCAGTTGTTGTAAAAGATGTCGGCGAAGCTAGTGGAGATGATGCACTTGATGCCGTAGTCCCGGAGCGCCCAAGGAGCATGCTCACGGGAAGATCCGCAGCCGAAGTTGGGCCCGGCCACCAGGACGTTGGCGTTTCGGTAAAGGGGTTTGTTCAGGATGAACTCGGGGTTGTCGCTGCCGTCGGCGTTGTAGCGCCAAGATGAGAACAGGGCGTCCTCGAAGCCTTTGCGCTCGATGCTCTTTAGGTACACCGCTGGGATGATCTGGTCGGTGTCGATATTGATGCGGTCGATGGGTGCGACCACGCCGGTTAATTTCGTAAATGCGTCCATGGTTTTCTCCTCAGAGTTTTCGGGGCTTAAAGATCGCGAACGTCGACGAAGTGGCCAGCGATGGCCGCTGCCGCCGCCATGGCGGGGCTGACCAAGTGAGTGCGGCCACCCTTGCCCTGCCGTCCTTCAAAGTTGCGGTTGGAGGTGGAAGCGCAGCGCTCTCCCGGCTTCAGGATGTCGGGGTTCATGCCTAGACACATGGAGCAACCGGCGACGCGCCAGTCCACGCCCGCTTCAATCAATATTTTGTCCAGACCTTCGTCCTCAGCTTCTTGCTTGATCTTGGCCGAGCCGGGAACCATCATCGCGTAGACATCGTCGTGGACTTTCTTGCCCTTCACCACTTCAGCGGCAGCACGGATATCTTCCAGCCGTGAGTTGGTGCAGGCGCCGATGAAAACGCGGTCCAGCTTGATGTCCTGGATGGCCGTTCCTGCTTTCAGGTCCATGTATTGAAGAGCCCGATTCAGGGCATCCCGGGTGTTCTCGTCTTCGGCATCGGCCGGGTCTGGAATCTTGCCCGAGATCGGGGCCACCATGCCGGGAGTTGTGCCCCAGGTTACATGCGGTTCGATCTCCGATGCCTCAAGCTCGACGACCTTGTCATAGTTGGCGCCGGGATCGCTTGCCAGGTTCTTCCACCGTTCCACCGCGGCGTCGAAGTCGGCCCCTTGGGGAGCGAACTGGCGTCCCTTTAGATAGTCGAAAGTTGTCTGGTCGGGGGCGATCATGCCGGCTCTTGCCCCGGCCTCGATACTCATGTTGCAGACGGTCATCCGACCGTCCATGGAGAGAGCACGGATGGCCTCACCGGTGTATTCGATGACGTGGCCAACCCCGCCGTAGACGCCGATTTTGCCGATGATGGCGAGGATGATGTCTTTGGACGTGACGCCCTTGGGCAGTTGGCCGTTGACCCGGACTTCCATGGTGTCGGGCTTGAACGCCCGCAGCGTCTGGGTCGCCAGCACGTGCTCGACCTCCGAGGTGCCGATACCGATGGCGAAGGCCCCCAGCGCCCCGTGAGTCGAGGTATGGCTGTCGCCGCAAACCACGGTCTTTCCGGGCTGGGTGTAACCAAGGTCCGGCCCAATAACGTGGACGATACCCTGCAGAGGGCTGAACCGGTCATACAAAGTGACGCCGAACTCGGCGCAGTTGCGGTCGAGGGCGTCCAGTTGTTTCTTGGAAATCTCATCGGTGACCGGCAGGGACAGATCCCAAGTGGGGGTGTTGTGGTCGGCGGTGGCAATGGTCAGGTCCAGTCGTCGCACCTTCCTCCCGGCATCCCTGAGGCCGTCAAATGCTTGGGGGGAGGTTACTTCGTGGACCAGGTGCAGGTCGATATAGATGATGGGCGGCTCACCGGGCTCCTCGGCCACGAGGTGGTCGGCCCAGATTTTCTCAAACATAGTCTTGGGGGGCATTTAGGTCTTCCTTAGAATCAGCAAATTCAGGTCTTTTCTCACGCCTGATTGGGGCGACGAAAACCGGGCCGTATTATAGCACCAAGTGACCTGGCTGCGGCTCACGCCGCGATCAGCGCAGCGGGTAGAGCCGTCGCGGGGTTAATGGTACACTGGCGCTACGCCTAACCAGCAGGCCCAGAGCCCGTCGAAGGGGCCATTCACCGCCTGCTTTTATAACGGTTTTTTCGCAACCCTGAACACCAGGCCAATACCCACGGAGGAAGATTGTAATGCCCGCATCCGACGCTGTGGTCCTGCCCGAAACAGCCCGCCCCAGCAAGTACCGAATCAAGCTCCAGCCTGACCTCAAGAATTTCACTTTTGACGGCGAGCAGAGCGTGGACATCCAGGTCTTGGAGCCGACCTCGGCCATCGTGCTCAACACGATCGACCTGAAAATCAGCTCTGCCACTCTTCACACCAGCGGGACCACCCTGTCTAACCCCAAGGTGTCCTTTGATAAAGAAGCTGAGACAGCGACCATCGATTTCGGGGAGGCCGTCCAGCCCGGAGACGCCCGGTTGGAGATGGTTTTCACCGGTGAGCTGAACGACAAACTGATGGGCTTTTACCGGTCTGAGTACACCTCCCAGGATGGTGAGACCCGCTACCTGGCCACAACTCAGTTCGAGCCCACCGACGCCCGCCGCGCCTTTCCCTGCTGGGACGAACCGGCCAAGAAGGCGACCTTTGAAGTGACGCTGGTCTTCTCGGATGAGTACCAGGCCGTTTCCAATACCCCTGTGGTGGAGGAGGGCGTCCCCGGCGCCGGACTGAAATCGGTCCGGTTCGCCGAGACTCCAGTTATGTCTACCTATCTCCTGGCCTTTGTTGTCGGTAATCTGACCTCAATCGAAGAGCGAGCTGAAGGAGGCACTACCGTCGGTGTGTGGACCACTCCGGGCAAAGAAGACCAGGCCAGCTTCGCTTTGGACACGTCGGTGAAGCTGCTGGGTTACTTCAACGACTACTTCGGTATCCCCTATCCCCTGGCCAAGCTAGACCACATCGCAATCCCCGACTTCGCCGCCGGCGCCATGGAGAACTGGGGCGCCGTCACCTACCGTGAGACCGCCCTGCTGGTGGACCCAGCCAACTCTTCGGCCGGCACCCGGCAACGGGTCGCGGAAGTCATTGCACACGAGATGGCGCACATGTGGTTCGGCGACCTGGTGACCATGGAATGGTGGGACGATCTATGGCTGAACGAGAGTTTCGCATCTTGGATGGGCAACAAGGCCGTCGACTGGCTCTTCCCCGAGTGGGAGATGTGGACCCAGTTCGTCAATATGGACACCAACCGGGCGCTGAGCCTGGACGGCCTAAAGAACTCCCACCCCATCGAGCAAGAGGTCAAGAACCCGGCGGAGGTCAGCCAGCTCTTTGACGCCATCAGCTACAGCAAGGGCGCGTCGGTGATCCGCATGCTGGAAAACTTCCTGGGCGAGGAGACTTTCAGGAAGGGACTGAACCGGTACCTGTCCGGCCACATGTACGACAACGCCCGGACCGAGGACCTTTGGTCGGCCCTAGAGACGGAGTCGGGCCAGCCGGTAACCGCCATCATGGACTCCTGGGTGAAGCAGATGGGATACCCCGTGCTGCAGGTAGAGACCGAACGCAGCGGCGGCCAGACCAAGCTGTCGGTCACCCAAGAACGCTTCGTATATGACCGTTTGCTGGGAAATAGCGAGCCCGACACCGAGGTATGGCGGGTGCCCATCCGCGCGAGCCAAGGCGGGCAGGAATCCGCGGTCACCGTGATGGAAGGCAGGCAGGCCCAGTTGGACGTTCCCGGCGAAGACAGCGGTTGGGTCAAGTTGAACCCACTACAGACCGGCTTCTTCCGGGTGAATTATAGCAACGAAGACTGGCTGCGGCTGGTCCCGGCCGTCGAGTCATTGGAACTGCACGCCACCGACCGTTTGGGCATCCAGAACGACGCCTACGCCTTATCCCGGGCCGGGCTGTTGCCCGTGATCCAATTCCTCTCCCTGGCCCAAGCCTATAAGAATGAGGACGACGCCTCGGTGTGGAGTGACTTGGCCAGCAACCTCCGAGACATTGAGCAATTGATATGTAATGAAGCAGTGCATCCGGCCTACCAAGGGTTCGCCCGGGAACTCTTCGGACCGGCGGCGCGCAAGATTGGCTGGGACCCCAAGTCAGGCGAAGGCCACCTGGACGCCCTGCTCCGCTCCACGGTGCTGAGCCAGGCCGGCAGCTACCAAGACCCCGAGGTTACGGCCCAGGCAACCGAACGTTTCAAGAGATACTTGGAGGACCGGGACACATTGGCGCCCGATCTCCGCGGCGTCGTCTTCGCCCTGGCGGCCCAGTCGGGCGGCAAGGACGTCTACGACCAGATATGGCAGTTGGAAGGCGAGACCGACCTGGCGGAGGAGAAAATCCGGCTTTTGATGTCCCTGTCCAGATTCCAGGACCCTGACTTACTTAACGCTACTTTGGAAGACTCGCTGTCGTCCAAAGTCCGGTCCCAAGACAGCATCACGTTGGTGGCCGGAGTGGCCGGAAACCCCAAGGGACGCAACCTGGCCTGGGAGTTCGTGAAGTCCAACTGGCCTGAGTTAGACCGGCGCTACGGCGGCGGTGGGTTCGGCCTCATGCGGCTGGTCTCCATCTGCAGCGCGTTCAACACGCAAGAGAAGGCCGACGAAGTGGATAATTTCTTCGCCGAGCACCCGGCCCCGGCTGCCGATCGGACCATCCGCCAGGCCCTAGAACGGGTCCGACTAAACATCAAATGGCTGGAACAAAACCGGCAGGAACTGGCCGACTGGTTCGCCAAATAACCTTCCGCAAAGGCAAAAACAAGCAGCGCCGGTTCCATCGTCCATGCCCCAGTGCTACAATCGTAGGCCTACTGTAGTCGAATTCTGTGCAATACTTGAACATTTATGACAAGTTTTTCCCGTATAGATGAACTGAAATCGGCTCTGGCTCAGCGCTTGCTGGTTATCGACGGCGCCATGGGCACCGCCATTCAGAACAAATACCTGGAACCCGATGACTTTGGTGGCCTGGAGTACGAAGGGTGCAACGAGTACCTGACCGTCACCCAGCCCGATGTCATCGAGGAAATCCACCGGAGTTACCTGGACGCCGGCGCGGATATCATTGAGACCAATACCTTCGGCTCAACCCAGGTGGTGCTGGCCGAATATGGCTTGACCTACGAGGCCCGGCGGCTCAACCGCGAGGCGGCCGTCATAGCTCGGCGGGCAGCAGATGCCGCGTCAACCCCGGACAAACCCCGGTTCGTAGCCGGCTCTATGGGCCCCACCACCAAGACGATCTCAGTAACAGGCGGCATCACCTTTGACGAACTGGCCGCCGACTATCACACCCAGGCTGCTGGACTCATTGAAGGCGGCGTCGACCTGCTGTTGCTGGAGACCAGCCAGGACACGCTGAACGTTAAAGCCGGCTTGGACGGCATCGACCGGGCATTCGCCGAATTGGGTCAGGAAATCCCCGTAGCCGTGCAGGGTACTGTCGAACCAATGGGCACTCTGCTGGCGGGCCAAGACGTCGAAGCATTCTATACATCAGTGTCCCACCGCGACCTGCTTTGGATCGGGCTGAACTGCGCCACGGGCCCCACCTTCATGACCGACCACATCAGGTCCTTGGCCGCCCTTTCTAGATTTCCGGTGGCCTGCGTGCCCAACGCCGGCATGCCCGACGAGGACGGCAACTACAATGAGACCCCCGAAGCCATGGCCGAGACCGTCGGCCGGTTCGTGGAGTCTGGTTGGGTCAACCTGATCGGGGGCTGCTGTGGCACCGTTCCTAAACACATAGAGCTGCTGGTGGAGACGGCGTCCGATAAGCCGGTCCGTCTGGGCATAGACTCCCCTGAAACCCGCGTCTCAGGCATCGAAACATTGCTGGTCGATGATCAAGTGCGACCGGCGATCGTAGGCGAGCGCACCAACGTCCTGGGCAGCAGGCGGTTCCGCCGTTTAATCAAAGAAGGTTCCTTCGAGGAAGCCGCCGAGATTGGCCGCCGCCAGGTGCGAAACGGCGCTCACATACTAGACGTTTGCCTCCAGGACCCGGACCGGGACGAGGCTGCCGACGTGGCCCAATTCCTGGACCTGGTCACCAAAAAAGTCAAAGCGCCCATCATGATCGACTCGACCGATTCTGCGGTGATTGAGTTGGCGCTGAAGCGGCTCCAAGGCAAGTCCATCATCAACTCCATCAACCTGGAAGACGGCGAAGAGCGGTTCCAGACGGTGGTCCCCTTGGCCCGCCGCTACGGCGCGGCCCTGGTTGTTGGCTGTATCGACGACGACAAAGAACAGGCCCAAGCCATCACCAAGGAGCGCAAGCTCGAGGTGGCCATTCGGTCTGCCAAGACCCTGACCGAGAAATACGGAGTCCCCATAGAGGACATCATCTTCGACCCCTTGGTGTTCCCCGTGGGCACCGGCGACCAGAACTATGTCGGCTCCGGGGCCGAGACCGTCGAGGGCGTTCGACTGATCAAAGAAGCCTTGCCCGGCGCTAAGACGGTGCTGGGCATCTCCAACTTGTCGTTCGGCTTGCCGGCGGCCGGCCGTGAAGTGCTGAACTCGGTCTTCCTGTACCACTGCGTTCAGGCGGGCCTCGACATGGCCATCGTCAATTCCGAAGGGATGGAGCGTTATGCCTCCATACCGGAGGAAGAGCGAAAACTGGCCGAAGACCTGATCTGGTACCGGGGAGACGACCCGGTGGCGGCCTTCGCCGACCACTTCCGGGATAAGGCCCCCAAATCTACTTCGGAAGAACGCCTGAACCTGCCCTTAGACGAACGGCTGTCCCTGGCAATCATTGAAGGCTCCAAAGAGGGGCTGGCTGAAGACTTGGACGAAGCCCTCACGGGCAGGACGCCCCTTGAGATCATCAACGGGCCGCTGATGAACGGGATGGCCGAGGTTGGCCGCCAGTTCAACGCCAATCAATTGATCGTGGCTGAGGTATTGCAGTCGGCCGAGTCCATGAAGTTCTCGGTCCGCCACCTTGAGCTCCAAATGGAGCAATCGGAGTCCATCATCAAGGGCAAGGTTGTGCTGGCCACCGTCAAGGGTGACGTCCACGACATCGGCAAGAATCTGGTTGAGATCATCATGGGCAACAACGGGTACCAAGTGATCAACCTGGGCATCAAGGTGCCGCCCCAAGACCTGATCGCGGCCTACCGGGAGCATCAACCCGACATGATCGGCCTCTCGGGGCTGCTGGTGAAATCGGCCAAGATGATGGTCGAAACCGCCCAGGACTTTCGGCAAGCAGGGATTAGCTGCCCGGTTCTGGTCGGTGGCGCGGCCCTTTCCAACCGGTTCACCCGCCTCCGCATCGCCCCCGAATACGACGGCATGGTGGCCTACGCGCCCGACGCCATGTCCGGCCTGGCTTTGGCCAATACCATCCAGGACGCCGACGAACGGGCCAAATTGATGGCCACCTTCGATGAAGAGACTGAGTCCATGCTGGTCGCCGATGGGGCGTCTCGCGACTCTGAAGATGCCGGCGAAGACGTTCCGCCGGCCCGAGTTCGGCATGACTTTGACATACCAAACCCGCCGGACCTACGGCTGCACGTCCTGAACGACCATCCCTTGGACGAGATATTCCCGCTGATCAACCCGCAGATGCTTTACGTCAGGCATCTGGGTTATAAGGGCCGGTTTGCCCACGACCTTGAATTCGGGGAGCATGCTGCCATCGAGCTACACGATTCTGTGCGGCGGGTCGAGGACTTGATGCTGGCCCAAGAAAACATCAAGGCCAACGCGGTACTGAAATTCTTCCCGGCTAACTCCGATGGACAGCGCATACTGGTTTACGGCGCTGAGAACCAGAATATCGCCGAGGAGTTCTACCTGGGCCGGCAGTCCCAACGGGATGGCCTGTGCCTCGCGGACTACTTGCTGCCCCAAAGCAGCGGACAGGTCGACTATGTCGGTATGTTCGTCGTGTCCGTAGGGACTGGAGTTCGTGCGTTGGCTGAGAAGTGGATCGCTGAAGGCCAATTCCTTAACTCCCATATCCTGTCGGCCCTGGCTTTGGAGAGCGCCGAAGCGTTCGCCGAGCTGCTTCATCAGCAGATGAGGCAGATGTGGGGCTTTGGCGACCCGACTGGGACCTCACCCCGAGACCTGTTCCGCACTCAGTACCGGGGCAAGCGGTTCTCCTTTGGATATCCTGCCTGTCCTCGTCTAGAGGACCAAGAACAGCTATTCCGGCTGCTGGACGTGTCCGCCAACTTGAACGTGGAACTGACCGAAGGCTTCATGATGGACCCCGAGTCCTCGGTGTCGGCCCTGGTCTTCCATCACCCCGACGCCAAGTACTTCAACCTGAGCGAACGGGACATCGATCGGCTGGAAGAACGTTTCTCGCAGGGTTAACCGGCTACGGCCCCAGGGTTGACGCACCCCTCTACCTTAGGCATATAGTCCATATGTTGCGGCAGTGTGTCTGTGAGCAACCCGCCCCATTCTGGCGCCTGGAGACGATGTGGAGCCGATAACTAAGATCGCAGACGGACTTGGCCTGGACCCGGACCACCTGGTGCCCTATGGCCGGTACAAGGCGAAAATTTCCCTCGATGCCCTGAAAGACCCAACTGACTACCGGGGTAAATTAGTGGTCGTTACCGGCATCACCCCGACCCCCGCCGGCGAGGGCAAGACCACCACCGCCATCGGCCTCACCCAGGGCATGGGTCGTCTGGGACATAAGGTCTCGGTCAACCTCCGGGAGCCGACGCTGGGGCCCATTTTTGGCATCAAGGGCGGCGGCACTGGCGGCGGCATCGCCCGGGTGGTGCCCGAAGACGAAATCAATATCCACTTCACCGGCGACGCCCATGCCGTCGGCTCGGCCCACAACCTCCTGGCCGCCTTGGTTGAGAACGCCGTGTTCCGGGGCTCCGTGCCGGGACTGGACGCCGGAGGACTGATCTGGAACCGTGTGACTGACGCGTCAGACCGTGGATTGCGCCAGGTGGTTTCCGGGGTCGGAGGCTCAGGTTACGGCCCCTTGAGGGAGGCGCGGTTCGACATCGTCTCTGCATCCGAGATCATGGCCATTTTGGCCCTGGCCGACAGCCCTCAGAATTTGCGGGAACGATTAACCCGCATCGTGGTCGGAGAGACTTCAGAGGGGAAGCCGGTCACGGTCGAGCGGTTGGGTGTGGTCGGAGCGTTGATGACCCTGCTGCACCAGACCGTGATGCCAAATTTGGTCCAGACGATGGAAGGGCAGCCGTCCATCATCCATGCCGGTCCTTTCGGCAACATCGCCCACGGCTGCAGTTCCATCATCGCCGACAAGATGGCCCTGGGCTACGCCGATTACGTGATCACAGAGGCCGGGTTCGCCTCGGACTTGGGCTTTGAGAAGTTCATGCACATCAAAACCCGTCAGAGCGGTCTGCCGCCCGGCGCGGCTGTTTTGGTGGCCTCCGCCCGCGCCCTCAAGTGGCACGGCGGGGTCCGACGCCGGGACTTAGGCAACCCAGGCCCAGCGGCAGTGGTGGCCGGAGGAGACAATCTGATTCACCACGTAGGCATCGTCAAAGGGTTCAATCTACCTTGCGTGGTGGCCATCAACCGGTTCGGGACGGATTCCCCTGAGGAGCTGGCTGCAGTGAAGCAGATCGCCATGGACGCCGGGGCCACGGCGGCGGTGGAGTGCGACGGCTTCGCCCAGGGCGGGGCCGGCGCCGAAGAACTGGCCCAGGCCGTGGTCGACGCATCCCAAGGCACTCCCCAGATAACTTACGCTTACCCCTCCGACGCCTCTGCCCAGGACAAGGTGCTGGCATTGGCCCAGAAGATCTACAACGCGGCCGATGTTAGTTGGTCGCCTGAAGCACAGCGGCGTTTGCAGTACTTCGAGTCTAAGGGTTGGGGCGGCCTGCCCATCTGCATGGCCAAGACCCACCTATCCATCTCCCACGACCAGAGCCTGAAAGGACGCCCAGGTGGTTACACCTTCCCAATCACCGACATCCGGGCATCGGTCGGCGCCGGTTTCCTCTACGCCTTGGCTGGTCGCATCGAGACCCTGCCTGGCCTGCCATCGCGGCCCCGGGCCCTGGACATGGATGTCACCCCGGAAGGCGAGGTGTTGGGCCTGAGCTAGCAAACCAGTATTTCAGGTTATGCGGGTTACGATAGTACCGATATGCAAAACGATACACGGACCGGGGTCATCATCATGGGATCCGCCGGACGCGACTTCCATAACTTCAATGTTGTCTTTCGAAACGACCCTCTAACGCGGGTGGTGGCCTTCACCGCCGCCCAGATCCCGGACATCCCCAGCATCGAATCAGCCTACGACGTCTATCCGCACATGGACGCCGAGGTGCCTGCCGTTGGGTACAACCTGGAGCAGTTGGCTGACCTGGATGCGGCGTTGCAGGCCTCCGACGCCGACCTCGTCCTCTACGCCACGCCGGTGAACCTAGGCCAACTGATTAACGCCGACAAGCCCATGGTGGCGGTGGAATACGAACTTCAGGAGAGGAGATGCGAGTTGGAAACGATATTGGCCGATTTCGACTACTACAAGCTGGCGGGTGGGTGACCGAAGACGCCGCGACTTACTCCCGAATACTTCTCCCAAAGGTACCAACATGCGCGTAACAATGATCCACGCCATAGCCGAGTCCATCTCGCCGATGCGGCTGGCCTTCGCTGAGCAATTTCCCGAGGCCGAAGTAGTTAACGTCCTAGACGAGGGACTGCTATTCGACTTCGATGACCAAATCACGCCCCATCTGCGACGGCGGATGAGCAACCTGATCGGCTACTGCCAGGACAACCAGGCCGACGCCATCGGGCTCGCCTGCTCGGTCTACGCCCCGGTGGTCGACTCGGCCAAAGACTTGGTCGACGTCCCTCTGGTGTCCTCCTACGGCCCGGTGATGGCCGACGCTGTGGCGGTCGGGTCAAGAATCGGGCTGATCGCCTCAGTTGCCCCCGCCCTGCGCGACTCGGAGTTCTATCTGAAGCTGGCGGCGGAGGAAGCCGGGAAAGTGGTTGAGCCGGTCTTATGTTTAGCAGAGGACCTTATAGATGTGATGCGGGCCGAGGGCCAACGCAGCTTAGAACGCCGCCTAGAACAAGAGGTCATGCGGTTGGCCCCCGATGTGGACGTGGTGCTTCTCGGCCAGTTCTCTTTCGCGGCCGCCTTGGTTGACCTGCAAAAAATGTCCCCGGTGCCGGTGCTATCCGCCGCCCACAGCAGCGCCCGTACATTGAAGCGGCTGCTAAGCTAACGCCGCTTTCTAAAACCAGTTCCCCAGCGAAGAGCAAGAATCCCCCCAGAGCCCTTTCGCCCGAAAGCCACTTGCGGCTGGCAGCCTGGGCCACTATGATGCCCCCAATCAGAACCGGCACCAGGAGGCGCGCATGGCCCCCAGCAAAGAACTGGATACCGTACTTGAGATGATCCGCGTCAGGTCAGCGGAGGTCCGGAAGACTACCGACGACGACCGCTTGTCCTACGAACGCATCATGTCAGTCTTGCCTATGGACGACGACATCGAGACCGAACGGGTGGGCGTGAACGGCGTGCCCGCCGAGTGGATCTGGGCCCCAGAGTCCCAGGAGAACCGAGTGATCCTCTATCTGCACGGCGGCGGCTACTTGTTCGGCTCGGCCCGCACCCACCGGGTCATGCTGGCGCACATGGCCAGAGCAGCCAAGGCAAGGGTGCTGGCGTTGGACTACCGCCTTGCCCCGGAGATACCGTTCCCAGCGCCGGTGGAAGACTCGGTCTCCGCCTACCGCTGGCTGCAGGCCCAAGGCATCTCGCCCCATAAGATCGCCATCGGGGGAGACTCGGCCGGCGGCGGACTGGTCGTCGCGGCATTGGTCGCCCTGCGAAGCGTGGGAGAACCCATGCCCGCCGCGGGTGTCTGCATCTCAGCCTGGACCGACATGGAATCCACCGGCACGTCCATGGCCACCAACGCCGAAGCAGACCCTTCGGTGTCCAAAGAGCGGCTGCTCAAGATCGCCAAGGTGTACCTGGGCGGCAAAGACCCCCGGGCCCCGTTGGCGTCGCCCATCCATGCCGACCTGACGGGCCTTCCTCCCCTGCTGCTCCAAGTGGGCAGCATCGAAGTGCTGTTGGACGACTCTACCATGCTGAAATCCCGCGCCAAAGAGGCCGGGGTGTCTGTTGAGATGGAAGTCTGGGAGGATATGCCCCATGTGTGGCACCACTACGCTCCCATCCTGCCTGAAGCCCGTAAAGCTATCGGCAAAATTGGGGAGTTTGTGCTAGAGCATACTGGGTAGGAGAAAATCTAAGTTCCCGTTTATAAAAGGGGAACTTAGGGGGATTTCCGGCCGGCCCATGACACCGGCAAGCCCGGAAGAACCCCCATCCTAACCTTCCCCCTCGCATGGGGGAAGGGACAACCGGCGAATTATAGGAGAAGAGATGATCTACGATTTTCGGGTTTATACGTTGAAGCCTGGGGCTACTGCTGAGTACCGGGCCGGAGTCAAGGAACTGAGTTTGCCCATCAGGCAGCGTCACGGGGTGGCTCTGGCTGGATGGTACTGGAGCGAAATCGGAGCGCTAAACCAGGTGGTCCACATCTGGGGCTATGAGAACTCCAAGCACATGGCCGAGGCCCAACACGCCTTCCACACCGACCCCGAATGGACCGGAAAGTACCTTCCCAGAGCGGGCGGGCTCGTGGAGACTCAGAAGACCTCAACCATGAACACCTCGGACTTCGCTCCGGTTTTCCCTGTCCACGCCGACGTCCCCGCTGATGACACTCCGGAGTTCATCCGGAAGAACAAGATGGTCTTCGACTTCCGCACCTACACCTTCAAGCCCGGTGGTATCCCGGCCTACATGGCTGCGGCTGGCGAGGTGGCCTTACCCATCAGGAAGCGCCACGGCATCAAGCTGGCCGGTTGGTTCTACAGCGATGTCGGCGACCTGAACCAGGTGACCCACATCTGGGCCTACAACGACCTGAAGCACCTCAAAGAGGGCAAAGACGCCGTCAACGCCGACCCTGAGTGGACCGGCACCTACATCCCCCGGGTTCGCGGCCTGCTGGTAGCCCAAAACACTTATCTTATGAACACGGCTGAGTTCGGGCCGGTGCCGGAGTAGCGGAGAAGCAATCATTTATCAGCGGTCAGCTTATTGCCCTCTCCCGTCATTCCGGCGAAAGCCGGAATGACGGGAGAGGGCAATAAGCAAAAACACAAAAGGACCTGATGTTTTATGCATCAGGTCCTTTTCTTAGATCACCCCAAAAGCTGACTGCTGAGCGCTGATAGCTGACAGCTCAGTTATGACAACCTCGCGCCTGGATGTCCCAGACCACTTCCACCTTGCCGCCGCGTAGGCCGATGAAGCGGTCCCAGCGGCTGACCATGGCGTCTTGCTGGGCCGGGATCAGGAGGACTTGGTCGCCCACCACCAGACTGGCACCCGACTCGACTTTGAAGACCGAGTGGTCGCTGTCCATGTTCCCAACGGTCACACCGGGACGGTCGAAAACCGTTGGCATACCCGACAAACTGCTGACGGCGCGGACCCCGGCGTCTCCTATGGCGATGCCGGGATTGGGTGTGCTGATGATTGTCGTGAGTATCTTTCCCGCGTAATGGAACTCGGTCATATAGCTGTAGTGGGTCTCCATCATCAGGTAGCTGCCACCCTGAATCTCGGTCACGCCGGGTATCTCCGCCGCAACGTCGTAGCTCCAGGTCTCCCCGGTAGACACGATGTCCATGGGGATACCCTCACTCTCGATGGCGTCCTTGAGGTCGATCACTCCCTTGATGGTGCGGGCGGCCTCGACGGCCCGGTCTTCCCGGTCGGGCATGTCGGGGATGGTCTGGTGGCTCATGACGCCCCGGAAGCGCAGTCCGGGCAACGATGCGATCTCCTTGGCCAGTGCCACGCCTTGGTCGACGTCGCGCACCCCGCAGCGGGCCAGGCCTGTCTCCAACTCAATGACCACGCCGACTTCCACACCGCGAGATTGGGCGGCCCTGGAGATGTCCCTGGCGTTGGCGGCTTGGTCGCAGGCCACCAGCATTTCGGCCTGGTCGGCCAGGGAACAAAGCCGGTCGATCTTCATCAGCTCGATGATCTCTGAGGTGATGAACACGCTGGAGATGCCTCCGTGCACCATGACTTCAGCCTCTGACACCTTGGCGGCGCAGACTCCGCCCACGGTCCCGCCGCGCCGAATCTGCCGGTGGGCGATGGCTGGAGTCTTGTGGTTCTTGGCGTGGCCCCGCAGCTTGGCGCTGGTCCCTGCGTACGTGTTGGCGATGACATCCATATTGTTGTCCAGGTCGTCCATGTCGATGATCAGACAAGGGGTGTCCAAGTCTTCCATGGGCGTTCCGGGAGTGGGCCGGTAATGGTCGGTCATAAGAAACTCCGTGAAAAACTCCGTCGTCAGAGGCTGGCTTAAATCCCCCTTGGTCCCCCTTTACGACAGGGGGGCCAAGGGGGATTTAAGCCAGCCTTCCCCTGGCCGAGATGGGCCAGAAGCCTTCTAGTTTGCCGCTTTTGGCGGCCCTGAAATAGTCGTATTGGTTAACGCTGGCGCCCAGTTCGTAGGGAATGAGCCAGGCTTTGTCGCCGGCGTTCAGTTGTTTCTGGGCGTCGCCTTCTAGTTCCACGATGCCATGTTCGGCGCTGAACCGGGTGGCGTTCCCGCCTTCGATCCCCTCCAGCACGGGCCTTCCCTGGTCAGGGGCCGTGGCCTTGTGTCCCGCGTCCAACACGGCCATGCCGTCGATGGGATGACTGATGACCGACGCCAGTATCTTGGCTGCTGGGTTCAGCTCGGGAAGGAAGGACTTGAGGCGGTGGTCCATCAGCGGGTAGCGTCCCGCCCGGACCTCGGTCACGCCGGGCATCTGGACGGCCTGGGCATAACAGTGAGTCCCGCCGACGCTGACCACTTCGATAGATAGACCTGCCCGCTCCAAAGCGTCTTTGCTGTCCAGCACTATCTGAAGGTTTTCCTTGGTCTTGGCTTCGTGCTGGGCCTGGTCGTCGTCGCCTTTGGGACCCGGGACCGTGCCCATGATGCCCTCCAATTTGAGCCCAGGAAGCCCGTCGATCCGCTGGGCCAGCTTCATGGCTTCAACGCCGGCGGATATACCGCAGCGGCCCATGCCGGCATCGATCTCGATCAGCACCCACAACTCCACGCCGGCTTCGACGGCGCCGGATGATAGCCGCTCGGCGTTGTCCGGGTTGTCCACTGCGATGCCGATGTTAATCTGGCTGGCCAGAACGCAGAGTCGCCTTATCTTGGAGACGGTCACGATCTGATTGGCCAGGAGTATGTCGGAGAACCCTGCGCCTGCGAAGGCCTCCGCCTCGCCCAGGGTGGTCACGGCGATGCCGCCCACGGTGCCGCCGGCGTCCAGTTGCCGTCGGGCGATCTGGGGGCAGAGGTGGCTTGTCACGACCGGCCTGGCTTTGGCTGTCGCGGCTGCGAAATAGCCTTGGAAGGTCTGAATATTCTTGTCCATAACATCCAAGTCGATGACCAACGCGGGGGTGTCCAGCTCTTCGACTGGGGTGCCCACCGGGTGGAAAATGGGACGTTCCATATGGGTTGTCTCCAGCAGCCGCTCGGGCCGAGTCAATAAGAGTCGCGAACGTGGGATAGATGGGCAGAAGAATACCATAAACGGCGTGTAGGCACAGGCGCGGTTGCAATTCCCAACCGCCGGTGCAACAATTTCAGCGGCTGCCTAGGCAGCCACTTTTTTGGAGACTTATAGATGCCAGGACTGCTGGAACGGGTCAAGGTCTTGGACCTGACCCATTATATCGCCGGGCCCTACTGCACCAAACTGCTGTCGGGTCTGGGCGCGGACGTCGTTAAGATAGAGCGTTTGGGTGAGGGCGACGGGGTGCGTTGGCTGGGACCGTATGCGTCGGGCAAACGCACTTCATCCCAAGGGGCGGAAATCCCCCCTGGCCCCCCTTTACGAAAAGGGGGAAATCCTGCTCCTGAAGATGGGGCTTGGTTCTTGTATCTAAATACGGCCAAGCAGAGCGTTGCGCTGGACTTGAAGTCGGCTGAAGGCCGGCAGGTGGTTTTGGAGCTGGCGGCCAAGGCTGACATCTTGGTCGAGAATTTTGCTCCAGGCGGCATGGACAGTTTGGGGTTGTCTTACGCCGAGTTAAAGAAGGCCAACCCGGCGTTGGTGCTCACGTCCATCTCAAACTTCGGCCAGACCGGCCCGTACAGGGACTGGAAAGCATCGGAGCTGAACCTCTATGCCCTGGGCGGGCTGATGAACATCACCGGAGAGCCGGAGCAAGAGCCCCTTAAAGAAGGCATGCCGCTGGCCCAGTTGGGCGCCGGGCAGAACGCCTTCGCCGCGACCATGGCCGCATTGATGTTCGCCGAGGAGACGGGCGAAGGCCAGCAGATCGACATGTCCATCGCCGAATATGCCACCAACATCCTGGAAAATGCGTTGATGCAGTTCAGCTACTCGGGCCAGGAATACAGTCGTGTCGGCAACCGGGGCTACGGCCGGGCGGCCTGGGGCATCTACCCATGCCAGGACGGGCACGTGGGCATCATCGCCGGTCCGGACCACCGCTGGCCGGAGGTTGCCAGAATCATGGGCCGGGAAGAATTGTCCGACCCCCGATTCACCTCACGTGCCGGACGGTTGGAGCACGCCGACGAGGTGGACGCCTATATGCTGCCGTACCTCATAGACAACAACAAGGTGGACATCTTCAAGGCAGGGCAGGAGAGCGGGTTGGGCTTCAGCTTCGTGTCCACCATGCAAGACATCCTTGAGATGGAACAGCTTCTTTACCGGGACTACTTCGTCGAACTGGACCACCCGGTGGCCGGGAAGTTGACCTACCCTGGAGCGCCAATCACGCCCGAAGACGGCGTCGATTCCTGGGTCTTCCGGCGCGCGCCTTTGCTCGGGGAACATACCTCACTGGCGCTGACCTCTTGGCTGGGCTACTCGGAGACCCAGGTGTCTGACCTGGTCCAACAGGGCGTTCTTGCCCAACATGAGGGGGTCTAGTCATGCAGAAGCCACCGGAGAGAATGCCCCTCAAGAACTACCGGGTGCTCGACCTGTCCCGCATCTGGGCCGGGCCGTACTGCACCAAGCTGTTCGCCGACATGGGCGCCGAGATCATCAAGATGGAGTCACTCAGCGTCTACGACTCCCACCGCGGTCCGGTGACTCCGGCTCGGGGCATCGCTGCCTACCCCGACGGAGAACCCGGCGAGGAACCCTGGAACCGGAACGGCTGGTTCAACTGCCTCCACATGTCCAAATACGGCGTGACTTTGGAATTAACGGAGCCTGAGGGTCGGCGGGTCTTCGAGCAGTTGGTGTCCATTAGCGACGTCGTGATCGAGAACTTCCGGCAGGGAAGCCTTGAAAGGCTGGGCTACACCTACGGGGAACTGCGGAAGCACCGACCTGACCTAATCTACGTGTCCATGCCGGCCTTTGGCAACACCGGCCCCTGGAAGGGCTACCTGGGCTACGGTATCGGCCAGGAACAGCTCTCGGGCATGGCCCACATGACCGGCTACCGGGGAGAGGGACCCATGAAATCGGGCATCAACCACGGCGACCCCATCACCGGCTCCCATGCCGCCGGGGTTCTGCTGGCTGCCTTGCGGTACCGTAAGCGCACCGGCAAAGGA